>Ga0307518_10001800_pt1 | contig 15842 bp, 10 predicted proteins | sample 25_EM_MG_FD_203889 | JGI IMG/M metagenome (GOLD analysis project Ga0307518, IMG submission 203889) | Populus trichocarpa ectomycorrhiza microbial communities from riparian zone in the Pacific Northwest, United States - 25_EM | ecosystem: Host-associated > Plants > Roots > Unclassified | place...
AGAAAATCTTCAATCCACAATAATATAAACAAACAGAACTCAAATCAACAGATCCAAGTGAGTTAACTCAGCTTTCATTATTATAATTGGAAAGTTGTTCGAATTTTTGTTGCAAGATAGAATAGTAATACTCAGTGGTTTAGCTGTTTCGTAAACCATTGAAGAGATTGGCTGATCTAAGAAATTAAAGGAAAGGAGACAAGGAGGAGAAACATCAGCAGAGACATGCCAAATGGCAATTGTTTCAACTCTTTTGGTGGCTAAAGGGCAAACTGGAAAGAGAGTGCCACACAGATTCTTAAAAGAGATTTTTGATCCATGAGATTCATAAAAAGAGAAGAATGAAAAAAAAATTTACAGCATAATCAAAATCGTAATTATTTATGTATGATATTACTATTTTGTGTTATATAGAGGATCAAAACACTGCACCAGCCCCGTTTTCGACCCGTCTCTGGCTAGAACTTAACCCAGAGAGAGAACCTAAAAGACTTTCACCGACCTCACTCTTGCAAAGAGGACATGATGCATTGATCTTCAGCCACTTATCTACACACTCCTTGTGAAAGAAATGAGAACATGGCAGCTCCCTCAGCTCGTCATTGTTTGCAAATTTTGCCAAACAAATGCAGCAAACCTGTCACAGTTACAACATTAAATCATCAGTATTGATGTCAATAACAAGACCTGAGACAATGCACCATGAATATCACAACCAAGTATCTCAGAGGATCACAACAAGAATCCTCCAAGAATCTGAAAGCACTCACTGCATCTTCTCCCGAGATCACTCGTTCCTTTTCTGTTCCTGCAGCCACGACCCCACCATCACTAGCTCCTGCACTGCTATCCTCACCATTTCTATTTTTAATTAACTTAAACTTGTATGTTGGCAAGGCATCAATTGATTCAGTTGTGGCTCCCCTTGTCTGTGTCAGATCCTCTCTATATCCAAGAACGGAAATTATACAAGGCAAGCAACAGCAGATTGTTGCACACAGAATGAAGGGCATAGCGTATCCGATACAGCTAAATGTAAGAAACACTATACATAACCTGCAATGTAAAAGGATGCAAAAATGAGGGTGAGCTCTCTCGGATGCCAGGTAGGAAAGGTGTGATGAATACGACATGACAATACCTGTACAAGTTTGGAGCCTCCTCAGCAGATGAGTGGCCTCCAAATATCCACACATTGCCCACCACAAACCAAACTGCGAAAAAGCAATCCAAAGCCATTTTGAAGTATTCCACCAAAACCTTGAGTCTGCAAGCAAAAACTATATTTGGAACCAGACATTTGTATGTTCAAATAAATTAAAGGAATTCGCTTTTTATTCATCAAAGGTTTCGATGACTGGCACAGAAATCAAAGCCAGGAGAAACCAAAGCATATCATGCTGAAAAAATAAAACAGGCAATCCAAAGACCACTTCTCAAACAGCTGGTACACTTAAGTGTGTGTTTGGTAATGCAGTGCAGGTGCTTTTATAAAAGTGCGTTTGGACTGAAAAAAATCAAATTGATGCTTTTTTCAAGTTCTTTTCTATGTTTTCAGCATTAGCATATCAGAATCATCCAAAAGCATCAAATTGATGCCTTTACAGCCCAAATGCACTTTGAAAAGCACTTTCAAATGCAGTGTAGATGCATTACCCAACACTACCTAAATAAAAGGCCAGTTAAAGATCAACCTAAAACAGGTAATCATTTTGAACTGAAAAAATGGTTGCTGTCAAAGAAGCACTGGAAAATCAGAAAAGGGCTAAGATGCAAATTCCCCAAGTCAAATTTGAACACCAATATGAATATAACACCAAACCCAAACCCAGCTGGTTTTTAAAAATTGACTTAAAGCCTAAGTGCTATAATTTCTCAACCTTGATGTCAACTATTTCAAAATAGAAATATCCATCCTAACACCATCTCCGCAAAAAGGAGGAAAATAGAAAGTTGGAATGCTTGCCATCAAACAAAAAAAATAAGATTGAGATCAAGAAAAGAATTAGGAAAATCTGTATGTATCCATGTCTATTTGAAATATAGTAAGGGTAAAGGCTAAAGGATGAGACTGTCTCCATATTCTCTTTCCCAGGACCCACTTTGGTGTGAACATAACTAGATAATTCCCAATATCTTTAAAAAATCATCTAAGAGTGGGCCAGTACGGATGAATTACATGGGTGTCCAAACATTAAGTTAGCTTTTGATACCAAATAATGTCCATACCCCTTCAAAGAAACACTGAACCGAGCATGGACTCCCAGCCCATGTAATGCAGCTACGTGCTGGGTTTGCACGAAGCTCCAACTGCAAAGTGCAAAGTAGCAAAAAATTGCATAAAACCAAACAAACTGGATGACACCGTAATCTTGTACATGCAATTGGACAGGACAAATTCATTTATCCAACATTGAAAATATAGTGTATCTGAGCAATATATGTTTTGAAGAGAAAAATGACAATTACAATGAGAAGTCATACCTTGCATTTAGTACTGCATTTTGGCTGCCTCTAGGTGATGTAGTGGCAGATCGGCGATCATCGCTTTCTGAATTCCTACTGACTGAAAGAGAAAATGGTCCTGCAGGAACATTAATATGTGCAGAACCCTGATGATTTTGGGCTGAGTCTTGCTCCAAAGACTGGTTACGATAACGATAGCGCCAGTAAAGAAGTGGCAGGGTTGCAACACATCCTGATGCATAACCAACAATCCATGCAAACAATGGTGCATGTGGATGTTCATGTCTCGACACAGACAAAACAACAATAGACGCAACAATCTGGCTCAGCGTGAGAACTAATTCAACAGAAATCCATAAACCCGAGTTCAAGGGACTCCTGCGTCGACGAGCTTCTCCTCTCCTTATTAATGAGGAGCTCCGAGAGTTTGTTCCATTAGACAAAGATGTTGAAGGCTGAGTACTGGGTGCTCTCACACCACTCGAAGGTCTGTCCTCATGTGATGATGCTTCCAATCCACTTGAAATTCTATCATGAGATGGTGACCCAGGAACCTCGATGTTTCTTGGTATGTCAATAATATGCGCACTACTGTTAAGATTCTCTGGCCGCTCCATTAACAATGGGAAAGTGTCAGTCTGACTTTCAGAATGTAGTTCCGTTGAGGGAACATCCATCTAAGTCCACAACACGGCTAAAAATGACGAAAGCATAGAATCACCAGGACAAAATTACAGCTTCAGTCTCCACTCCTGTCCCGAGATTTAACAAAGATATCCTACTGAAACTTAAATTACTACACACCACAAGCAGCAGATAATTTAACAATCCCGATTCTGTTTAACAAGAAAAACACAACGGTATCAGCATCAAGTATTTCTTAGCTGAGAAGGCTTAGCAACTCATTAATTCAACACAGAAAATTCAAGCCGCAATCCAAACATCCTAATAACCCACTTGGCCCAGCTAACTAACTTAAATCATGAAAAGTCAAATAACCCAAAATTCTTAACTTCTATCTTCATGGGTTTTCTTCAAAACCCAAATATTAAAGATCAAAATTTTGTGCTTTCGACCACCAAAAAACGCTAATGCCGAACCTTTTCTTCCAAAAAATGAAAGATCAAAACTTTCAATCAGTTACCTGTTCAAGAACCCAGAACAACACCGACCCCACATTTAGTATCCAATTAAGTACTCAATTACCACAAATTCTATCTCAACCATGTAAATTGTATTAAAAACTGAATAAAAATTTCGCTAGATTTATTTATTTTTTAAAGTAACTTTCCCATCAATCCATTTTCTTTGATTAATTCACTCGATTTTCTCAATAACCACACAGATTATTTAATATCATTAACCATTAATTACTCTAAAACAAGACAAATTTACCGCTTCCAAACAAATCCCCAATTATGACAAAAAAAACCTAATTTTCAAAAAGGTTGACTAATCACGAGGAGTGATCAAGTAGATACCGAAAAGAAGTTGAGAACGGCACGCTTTTTGGAGGAAGGGAGAGAAGATCGTAACGCACCAGATGGAATTGGAGCTGAAGAGGAGAAGAAAGACGAGAACGGTGTCGCTTTGGTGCAGAGAGTGAAAGAGAGAGAGCTGGTAACTTTGATATTTTAAAAAAAATAAAAGGAGAGAGAAACGAAAAGATAAAGAGTCAGCTTTGGACCTCCATTGCTTCCCTACCTTGTCTGAGAATATTTTATGTTTTTTTTTTATTATTATTTATTTATTGAGGAAACGAATTTCTTCTTTTTGTTCCTTTCTTTTCTTTTGAAGAGATATTCCATGAATCAATGGGGGACTTCGTCGTGAGTAAAGTATTTATTTTGCCCTTATAGTTTATTAAATGTTTCATTTTGACCTCTATAGTTTGAAAAATATTTCAATTTCAACCACCCTGTTAGCAGCTTAACGATGCCCTAAAGCATGTGAGATTTCAAGTTCCCGTCCCTTCATTTGTCAATATTAGAGTATCACATCCATCGTAACAGGAACTTTATTTATTATCCTCAATAAAATACATGTTCTTGTTCAATACTAGATACAATTCAATACAGTATATATTACAAGATTAAATATTTTAATTTTAGTTATATTTTATTAAATATTAATTTATTTAATTAGATGTGTGTATAAACATTTCAGTTTCTGATTAATAATTTTTTATATCTAATAACGTGTTGGAAAAACCTGTATATTTATTTTTATAATGGAAAAAGATATTTAAATCAACCTGATTTAACTTATTAGCATAGAATTGGGATAACCCCAGGTGAAGGAAAGTGAAGAAAAAAAGCATAGGGACCAGTTAAAAAAAGACAAGTGTTGAAGAAAAAAATTAAAAATAAATCAATTTTATAAAAGAATCTAAAAACGATCAAAGTAAACATGTGTTGGTATTTGAAACCTGTGATCTTAGCCATGGGGTTGGGACTTGCCCATAGAAGACAATAAAAAACAAATAAAAAATCTCAACAAAAAAAATATTAAGTGGTGAAATTGAAAAAAACACAATAAAAAGCATAAAAAACAATAAAAATAACGAGGACCGCATTTAACATGAAAATAAATTAAAAATCAAATGATGAGGAATAAAAATTAAAAACAAAATTTAATTAGTAAAAGGGTTAAAAAATCAAAAAAATAAAGACTAAATGACAGGGACAAAATCAAGGGAAAAAATTGTTAGCACGCTTTCAATGTCATTGCGAAAAACAGTATTTGATCATCGGATGCTATCGTACGCGCCACTTGAATGGCGTCAGCAACGTTCACTGGCTGAAGCGGGCATGGCATGCACCAACCATCTTTTTTTTGTTAATATTTTATATATACAAAAAGATCAAATCACCCCTTAATTATCCTAGGTATAACAAAAAAGGAAGGGGTAAAAGATGAAAAAACCCTTGCAAATAATTTTTACTTTTTCTAGACCAAGGGCAATTAAATAATTTTATTGTGTGTAAAAAACTAAAATCTCCATTAATCTTATCCACTTACTTGATTATATCATAAAAAATATTGTGAAAATATCAAATTTTTATGAGTAATTTAGTTATTTTATCGTTAATAAAAAGGTTAAAAATACAAAAAGAAAAGGAAGTCTTAGTATCAATATTTTTAAAAAATGATTAAAAAGATAATAAAATCATTTTAATATGCGTAAAAAACAGGAAAAGACCTATTCACCCCATGAATACTATAATAACCAATAGATCCATGTGAAAAAACCAAAATACCTTAATATATGGTAAGGTTTTGGATTTGTTTTGAAAAAGACAAAGTGTGCAAAACATCATGGATTGTTACGATATTTTACTCATGTATTTTTTAGATTTACTTATAATAATAACTGATGTTATATCTCATTGGTATTTTGAATTGTGATGTGTGATGAATCGCTGTAAGCAAGTTATAAGTTGTTGAGTTCTGGATGTATATATCTAAAAGTTATTTTAATAGTTTGTGACTTGTTTGTTTTATTTGTTTTTTTATATATATATAACATCGAAGTATTGATTGATATCAATTAAACATGAGAAGACTCTTAGTAAAGACTAGATGATTGACTCGCGTTACGCTGTTGGTCAAATTAATTTTTTCTTGAATATCAAAAAATTACTTAAATGTTGCTATTTTTTTTTGTAGTGGGGAAAAAATTAAATTGTGTGAGGATTTACCCGATATAACCCGATTGACTTTGTTAATCTAAAAACAAATCATACAACCTGTGAAAAACAATATTTGATTAGATAAAATTTTAAGATGATATATTTTTTTAATATTAAAATAACAACATGTTGAATTGACCTAGGACAACATGGGTTAACGTGTCAAATTTTTTACCTGAATTATGAGACCATAATAACCCTAAAGAAAGCAAATCAAAATAAATTATGAAGTCTAATTTCTAATTAACCCAATATTGAATAATGAAATTAAAAAAAAATCAATTAAAAAATGACCTAAAAAAACAACTTGAGTTAACATGTTAAACTTGTAACTCAGGTCACAAGACCGAGATAACCCCATGAAAAGCAAATCGAAAACAATTATGAATTTTAATCCCCAACCAGTCTAATATTGAATAATGATATTAAAAAAGCAATCAATTAAAAAAGTACAAAAAACAACATGAGTCAATCCACCAAACTTATAATTTGGGTTATCAAACTAACATAACCTTATAAAAAAATAACATGATTTAACCCAGGTTAACCTGTCAAATCTGCGACTCCAGTCTTGAGCCCGAGATAACTCCACAAAGAGAAAGTCAAAACAAATTATAAAGCGAGTTAACCATTAAGCACTATTCCCGGGTTATGAGACTAGAATAACATAATGAAAAAACAATCTGAATAAAACCATGAAACCTGATTCTCAATCAAACACCGTATTAATTGATGAGATTGAAGAGAAAAAAAGTAAACTAACAAAAAAAAAGAGAAAAAATGAGTTAGTTGGGTTGACCTGCCAAACCCATGACCTGGGTCATGAGACGAGGACAACCCAATAAAAAGCAAATCCAATGTTGAAGGACCCGTGACTCAGGTCATGAGACCGATACAACCTCTTGGAAAGAAGATAAAAAAAACGATCTAATTTAACCAGGGTTAAAATTACAAAACTCATGACCTTAATTGTGAGACCGAGATATTCTCATAAAAAGCATATCAAAACGGATTATGAAGCTCAATTCTCAACTAACCTAATATTAAATGATAAAATTAAAAAAATAAATCACTTAAATAAAAGACAAAAAAAAAACTTGAGTCGACTTAGGTTGACCTATTAAGCACTATTCTCGGGTCATGAGAACAAGATAACTTAATGAAAAGTAAACAAAACAAATAATGAAGTTTAATTCTCGGTCAAATCAATATTAAATAACAAAATTAAAAAAAAATCAGAATCAACCGAGTTAACCCGTCAAACTTAAGATTCGTGTCATGAAAGTGTGGTAACTAAATAGAAAAAAATATAATATTAAATGATAAAATTAAACAAAACAACATTGATTAAAAAAAACAAAACAAAAAAAAAACAAAGCAAAGCACTATTTCAATTAACAGTGCTTCGCGAGAAGGAGTACAATACAACTCTCTCCTTTTTTTAGTTTGTAGTTAATGAAATTAGGATAACTTAATGAAAAGTCAATAAAACAAATCATGAAGTTTAATTCTTATTCAAATGAATATTAAAGGGTGAATTTGAAAAACAAACAATTAAGAAAAAAAAAAACTGAGTCAACCGGATTAACCAGCCAAACTAGGTTAATCCGTAAAACTTAGAATATGTGTCATGAGAGTGTGATAACTAAATAGAAAAAAAATCTATTATTAAAAGATAAAATTAAAATAAAAAATTAATTGAAGAAAAATAAAATAAAAAAATTATTATTTTAATAAACAATGCTTTGTGAAGAAGAATAACATCGTAATCTTTTAGCTTATAGTTAAATTAAGGACAGTCATTGTTGTATCATGTAAATAGAGCTTGCGCGCGTTTCAAATGGAGACAAGAAAATTGAACACGACTTATTCTGGATATGACCATTTTTAGGATAATTTCAGCATACCAAACTAAATTTATTTAGCTGTCTATTATGCAAGTTGTTCACGTCAAGATTTGTATATTTTCAAGAAGATAATTTACGCGTGGTTTTTCGTAGGATTTCAACCTTGTATAGTAACATCGAGAGCATACTCACCTACCAATTAAACTAAATATCTAAAAGCTAACCATTTACATGGTGACCTAATGATAAGAGCTCGGGACCAAGAGGTTTGCTCCCTCTGTGGTCTCAGGTTCGAGCCCTGTGGTTGCTTATATGATAGCCACTGGAGGCTTACATGGTCGTTAACTTCAGGGCCCGTGGGATTAGTCGAGGTGCGCGCAAGCTGACCCGGACACCCACGTTAAACTAAAAAAAAAATATATCTAAAAGCTGGTCCGAACATGCACGTTAAACTAAAAAACAAAAAACAAAAATATATATATATATATATATATATATATATATATATCTAAAAGCAAGAAAATTTAATATAAAATATAAAAAAATATAAAATATATAAATATCTTTTATTAGATTTTTTTTATTGACTAATACGGTATCCATCGTTCAATAGAAAAATTAAAATTATTATTATATAAATTGTAACAATGAATTCATGATTGATAAGGCAATGTTCAGGATGGTACCGAGATACTCTCAAGTTCAAAGGATCAAATTGAAACATTTGTGTAACTATAAGGTGTGAAAGTTACTTTGTCCCTTTACGTGCCGTATCTTATAATTACTACCTTATTAATATTTCACATGTTTTTGTCGAATAAGTATCAATTTTTTATGCTACTTGCTATCACCGGACAGGGTTTCTCTCCGGTGCTGCGTGTCAAGTACTTAGAGCCAGGTATTCAACACCGCGCCATGTCATCATCGTCCCTTGCCGTTGATTCCTTCTTGACGCGGTAATATTTGGACATATGTTGCGCAACTTTACACTTTTATCCTTAATCTTTTCCTTTTGTTGCTTTTTAGGCCCACTCACCAATTTTGAATTTCAATACACTCGTTTTTTTTTTTTTTCGTGTTCATGTCATGGCATGGAATTCATGCTTCCTTCACGCATAGTTGACATGAAATATCATCAATAATGTACTTGTATTTTAGCACAATTATGAGGGATTGTGGTATATGTTATTTTTTTATTTTAAAATATATTAAAATAATATATTTTTAAAAATTTTATTTTTAATATTAGCATATTAAAACAATAAAAAAAATAAAAATAGTATCTTAAAGTAAAAAACAAATCTTAAAAGCACGATTGTATCGCAAAAATAAACATGACATTCAATGTTTAGCTTGGTACTTGATTTAATGTTATATTAAGATCGCATTTATTTTAAATTATTTAAAGAGTTAATCTGGTTAAATTCAAGTAACCTAAAAGTTAATATGTGATCCGAATAATCTTATCAACATTCACGTGAGAATTCATCAATATTTTTTAATTACATAAAAATTAATGACATTTCAAGTGTTTTTTATATACAAAATTATTCAAAATAATATTAATTTTTTTTATAAAAAACAATCGAATAAATCCGAATAAATAAACTATTCATGAATTTACCGGCTAACCTGACTTAATCTTTTTTACAGTCGCTCTTTTTTTTTTTATAAAAAAAATAATAATTATAGTGGTTAGAATCAATAGGCTCTGAAATTGATGAGCCGAAGTATTCCCTCAGGATCCATGTCCTTTCATGGATCACTCTGCTTCATGTCCCATTTCGTAAACATGCTCTGAAATCAAAATAAATGGATGTGAGTTTCTTACAATGATCCTAAGATTAATGGGAAAAGTAACGTGGATTGTTGTTAATTTGAGAAATAGCTAGAGATTTCAGCATTGAAAATCAAATTATTCATATTAATTGAGTGTTTATTTTTTTGGTTTAACTTGCTTTTTAAAATATATTTTACCTTAAAAAATATCAAATTAATATTTTTTATATATTTTTTAATGATTTTGTTATGGTGATATAAAAAAATAATAATAAAATATTATTTTAATATATTCTAAATTAAAAATATATTTATAAAAATACTCTGCAATGTGTTATAAAGTACAAACAAGTAGTTGAAAAACAGAAACTACATGGAAACACTAGAACTTCTAATTGATAGAATGAGAAATTGTCGGGAGATAATTGATAGCTAAGCATTTAATTTATGTTTGGTAATGCGTTAAATGATGTATTTTAAAAATATTTTTTAATTCAAGATACATATATTTTTTTATTATTAATATTAACATATCAAAACCATAAAAAAAACAACCAAAAAAATTAATTTAACATTTTTTTAAAACAAAAATAATTTGAAAAATATTTTAAAAAATAAGTTAAACTGCATTAGTCAACACCGTTTAAGTGTATGTCTGTACAAAACGACCTTATTGACTCCCATCTTGAACGAAAATAACATCAATTCAAACCATCAACATAATTTTGATGTCAATTTCATGGTGATTTTAAGGTTTTTTCTTAAACATAATTTTATAGTGGGCGGAATCAATGAACCATGGGAGCAAAAGCATCCCCTCTCAGTCTGTACTTGAGGGTCTAGCTCAGTGATCAACAGGTGAGGCTTGCCTTGTCCCCGTTCTGAGTTCGACCCTCTATGTGCACGTCTGTCACCTCCGCGGTGCCTTACCTGTCTGCTGGGCTTGCAGGATGTTCAATAGACCCGGAAAATAGTCGTGGTGCGTGCAAGCTAACCCGGACACCCCGGGTTATCAATCAAAAAAAAAAAAAGCATCCCCTCAGTCCATTTTTTTTTTTGAACAGAGGATAATTAACTCGTAGCAAATTTGCATAGGACCCTGCATGCCTATATCTAGATGTGAGTTTGAAGATGTTTAAAAATGTGGTAAGAATTATTTTTTAAAATAGTATTTATTAAAAAATTGTATTAAAATAATATTATTTTTTTAAAAAAAATTATTTATAACATCAACATATCAAAATAATTTTAAAATATAAAAAAATAATTTTAAATAAAAAAATTAAAATTTTGCAAATCTCTAATTGTATCGTACTCTCAAACGGGGTTAAAAAATTAAAAAAAAAATATTAATAATTAAGATATTTTTATATTTCAAGATTATCCATAATGATTTTTAATGTAGAAATTGACTAATTTTGAATATTTTTTACACCGTTTAGATTGATCCTATAAACAACTTAACATGTTAATTTGTAATCTGATTTATCTGATTTAAACTTGACTGATTAAAAATCAATCATATTATTTAGGATAAAAATAATAATAGAATCAAGTTGATTTGTCGACACAATGATGAAGCCTTTAATTGCAAGACAGACAACTATAACTGTGTCTTTAAAATCACTATTTAATCTCAATTTTATTATATATATATATATAATAATAATAATAACTCTTAACAATTAATATATTCTGAATTAATTTTTGTATACTTAAATTATGGAATCTTAAGGTGTAGACGTGGACAAGCTGGGCAGTTAAACTGCTTCAGATCACAAATGAATCTCATTACAGCCATTGAATCTTATGATTTTTCCACAAGACGTCACCGTATGAACCATGGCTGAATTCTCAAGAACCTTGTCCTTCTCGGACAAAAATGGTGCTAGCAGCATACACTTTACAACATGTTTGATATTTTTGATTGAGGTGTTTTTTAAAGTAATTTTTATTTAGATATATTAAAAAATATATTTTTTATTTTTTTAAAATTTATTTTTGATATTAATATATTAAAATGATTTGAAAATATAAAAATAATTTAAAATAAAAATAAATCTTTTTAAAAACATAAATAATGTGGCTCATGGACAGAAACAAAAATCAAATCAAATATCCTAAATAAATCCAGGGAATCAAACGGTCCAAAAATCACACGTACACCTCCATCTTGTGGAAAAATCTATCCAGATCCAATTATTAAATTTCTTTAAAGTACTTCCATTTTCCGAGAAAATGCCGTAATTTTCTCATCAACCGAGAATTCTTTTTTTTAAAAAAAGGAGAAAGGAAACGAACTCTCCACCAAAATAATTGAAAACCATTGCACTGCCTGTTGTTTATTTTGCTTTCACTCTCGAAAAGAGAAAAAAGACCAGACATTAACATCATCAACCAACACAAGGCACTTCCTTCCTTTAGATCTCTCTCTCCACTAAAACCTCACATTTCATGTCTGCAGCTATCATCGTTACATGAATCTCTCTAAAAATGAGGTAAATCATCAATGAATGCGATCATTCTTTGATTTACTCAAAAACCCAGTTTTGTTTTTATTTGCCAAGATCTGACCTTTCACCAAAAATATACCTTAAAGTTTCGAACTTTTCACCTCTTGATAACAACCCTCAAAGCTTTAGAAATGGATCTACTCACATTCTCTCAAAACCCTTTTGATCCATGACCAAAATCTAGCGGAAATACTAGCCTTTCTTTGTAAATCTACTTATTTACAAAACATACCCTTCAATGGCTGTGCTGTGGTAGCGAATTTGTTAGGATTTTGTGTTGCGTGGCTTAAAGTTTCTTTTTATAATGTTGAGGCAAATCTTAAGTAAGCTCCCGAAAAAATCTTCAAAAACTGACTCAGCTGAGTCTACTCGGCTTGAATCGCCATTAACTCAGCAGAGATCCAATGGCTCAACTGCAGGTTTGGGGAAATCATCCAGTGGTCCGAAAAGAACTTCTTCTGTTGTGTTTCCAGCTAGTGTGGTTGCTGGGATTGAGCCACTTGTGCCCTTCAAAGATGTGTCTAATGCAGAGAAGATGAATCTCTTTGTGAGCAAAGTAAGCCTTTGCTGTGTAACTTTTGATTTCAGCGACCCAAGTAAGAACACGCTTGAAAAGGATGTGAAGAGGCAAACTTTACTTGAACTAGTTGATTTTGTGGCTTCTGGGTCTATGAGATTTAGTGAACCTGCCATTTTAGCTATGTGTAGAATGTGTGCTGTTAATTTGTTTAGGGTGTTTCCGCCGTATTATAGGTCCAATTTGAGTAGTGTTGGCGAGAATGATGATAACGATGACCCAATGTTCGATCCTGCATGGCCACACTTGCAAATTGTGTATGATTTGTTGCTTAGATTTATCAATTCCACTTGCTTAGATGCTAAAGTTGCAAAGAAGTACATAGACCATTCGTTTATATTGAGACTGCTTGATTTGTTTGACACGGAGGATCCGAGAGAAAGGGATTGTTTAAAGACTATATTGCATAGGTCTTATGGGAAGTTCATGGTGCACAGGCCTTTTATTCGAAAGTCTCTGAGCAATATATTTTATCGGTTTGTGTTTGAGACCGAGAAGCATAATGGGATTGCGGAGTTGTTGGAGATTTTTGGGAGTATAATTAGCGGGTTTGCCTTGCCCTTGAAAGAGGAGCACAAGATTTTCTTGTGGAGGGTCTTGATTCCTCTGCATAAGCCGAAGTCTGTGGGGGTTTACTTTCAGCAGTTGTCGTATTGCGTGTTACAATTTATTGAGAAGGAGCCCAGGTTGGCCAGTGTGGTAATAAAGGGGATACTGAAATACTGGCCAATAACTAATAGCCAGAAGGAGGTAATGTTCCTGGGCGAGTTGGAAGAGATTCTGGAAGCAATTAGCATGGTGGAGTTCCAAAAGGTCATGGTTCCATTGTTCTGGCGGATTGGATGCTGCATTAATAGTTTCCACTTCCAGGTACTTACCATTTGCCCTGCCCTTGAGGTTTAGTAAGGTTTGCTGGTTCTTTTTCTTGTGATATAATGCTTTAAAATGTCATAATCTGTTAAAACTGAAATGAACTCTTGAAGTGTGGACTAATGCTATGCTTCAGGAGATGTCTCCTGATGTGGCATTGATTACTATCTGTGATTTTTCTGGGTTGATGTCATAATGTATGCATGCATGATTTGTTATGCTAGCTTAGGAGCTTTGACCATGAGATGCTGAATGTAATTTTCACTTTATCATGTTCTATGAGTGTTAGGAACCCTATGGATACAGCACCAAGTTCAGATACTAATTCATTTTGTGTTTGATATGGCACCAAGTTTTATTTGAGTAAATCTTAGTTTTGGAATTTTTAGAATTGGGTTTGTGGTCAGCATGACAGTAGAATGACCATAAACTTTCCACGTCCCAGGGCTTCTCGGGGCTCTTTAGGGAGATGAGGCAGTACTTCATAGTGATGATGTTAGTACTCCTGTTTACAATAGCACTCTCCTTCTCACTCTCCATTTCTTACCATCCCCCCTATTAAAAGTGGAGTGCTATTATAAACAAATGCAATGCTAACTCAATCTTCCCTTTTGGGCTTCAATGTCATTCAGTTCATAAGAAATTACATACCCTGCATCTTGTTTGAATGCCTTGTGAATAGAAATTTTCTTGAAATGCAAGCTTTGGACTCAATTTGAGTTTCTAATGCCATGTACAGGAGTGAATCAGGGTAGGATAGAAAGTGAGTAGATACAAAGCAAAAGGAAAAAAAATGTATTTTCTTTCTCTTGTTTGTATGAAGTGAAAATAAGAGGGAAAGATAATGGAAAGAAAGTAACTTTTCCTTGTTTGGAAACCAAATAAATAAGGTGAAAATACTCACTAGCAATTTTTAGTCAATGTTGAACAAGTAATTTACTTTTCAATAAAAAAATTTCCTTTCACTTTCTCTCTTTTGGAGAAAACGTGTTTCGTGGGCCATGAGGTAATTTCTCCTCATAATCACATGCCTCTATTTTCTTTCTCCTTTCCAGACAAGCGAATATACCTTTCCTGTGTACTTTTCTTCCTCTCATTTTTTTTTTGGGTTTTGAGAGTAAAAGAACGGGGAAGGAAGAACGTCTCGCTCCTTTGTTTGGGAGATGGAAGAAAATGGAGACAGTTAAACGGGGAGAAAACTTTCCCTTTGGGCCCATAAAACCCACTCTCCCCCCATTTAGGGAGAGGATGAGTGGAAAATTTTGTTCAAAGAATTAAATTGACAAATTTACTCTTGATTCTAAGTACAATACTTTGATCACATGAAAAGTAAAGGATGCTATAGTAAATTTAATCCCAGCATTTACCTTCCCTCCTTTCTCCTCATTTCAACAAAGGAAAGTAGCTTTTTCTCTTTTCATTCGTCTCACCCTGAAGATAAGGACAGCCATTTTCCTTCATGTTTTGGTTCCCCAAATCTTCTTTGAACTCCCCCAAACCAAGCATAAGTGTTTCAAGAGCAATATCTCCTCCGCATTCCATAACAATGGACCTTTTCTTTTTGGTTTTAGCAGCCCGTCCTCTGTTTACTTTGATCAGTCATGTATAAATTAATAGGCATCATAAGACTGGTAGTGGCTGCTTTGATACTTTAATTTTTTCACTCAGACTTAATTTAGAGCAAAATTACAAACATGCAGCCTCTTCCAATAGAATTTTATGTCTTCACCTGGGAGGATTTTTTCTAGCGTTGTTAAAGGTATAATTAAGGTATAATTGAATGGGCGAGAGAATCCAGCTATTTTGCGTGAAGTTTTTTTGGCTAAGGTCAGGAAGGGGTACAGGGGCTCATTTGTTATCTTCAAATTTCTAAGATGGAAATTCCTCCTTTTCCTATCCTTGTTCATTAGCCAGTGTATTGGGTCTAAAGCTAAGCTATGTACTTTGGTTGGGGAATGTGCTTCAGAAGTGGAAATACCCAGTTCCGAGGATTTAGTTTGTTTTGCTGGAGGCCAGAGAACTTGTTTTTTTAGCCGTCTCACCTTGATTGTTTCTGACTGCTGAGTGGCCTCATCGAACATTTGCAATGGAATACAAA
>Ga0307518_10001801_pt1 | contig 15838 bp, 6 predicted proteins | sample 25_EM_MG_FD_203889 | JGI IMG/M metagenome (GOLD analysis project Ga0307518, IMG submission 203889) | Populus trichocarpa ectomycorrhiza microbial communities from riparian zone in the Pacific Northwest, United States - 25_EM | ecosystem: Host-associated > Plants > Roots > Unclassified | place...
ACTTGGATGCGTCCACGCCCAACACCATGTTGGGTCTGGACGCGACTGCGTCCATCTCCATGTTGGACTTGGACATATTATTATTAAATTGAAAACATATTATTATTTATAATTAATAAATTTGAAAGAAAATATTATTGTTAATATTAAAAACATATTATTATTTATATTATAAATTTTTACGATATTTTTTATAAAAATAAAAAGTGAGCCCTCGACGTAGTATTATTAAAAATATTCAACATTTCTAAGTATTAATATAAAAAATATTATAATTTGTGTTGTAAATACTATTATTTTTCTTCTAATACAAAGTATTTATATAAAAAATATTATTATTTATGTTCTAAATATTATTATTTTCTTATAATTCAAAGTATTCATATCAAAATATTATTATTTGTGTTTTAAATATTATTCTTTTTTTTTATAATTCAACATATTCATATCAAATATATTATTATTTTTGTTATAATATTATTATTTTTATAATAATTCAAAGTTTTAATATAAAAAATATTATTATTTGTGTTCTAAATATTCTTGGAATTAAAAATAGTATTATTTATGTTATGAATATTATTATTTTTACTATAATCAAAAGTATTATTATTAAAAATATTATCTTTTGTGTTATAAATATTATTATTATAATAATGAATATTATTAAGAAAATAATTACTAAATTAGAAAAACATTATTATTAGTATTGAAAAACAGCTATAAATTTGATTTGAAAGGTAAAATTAAAAATTATTATTATTATTACTATTATTATTAATAAATTTTAAAAAAATTGTTATCACTATCGAAAAAAAACCACGTGGGGACACATGACGCTTGAGCTGCCTGTGTGTCAGCAGACCAATCGCACATGTGACGCTTGGGTGTCTGCTGTGTGTTGGGCAGGCCCTAGTGCACACGTGATGCTTGGGTTGTGCCAAGACCCAACTATCCTTGGGTCTTGCAGCTGCAGAACCCAAAATAGGCTTGGATCATTGGTTGTGCATGACCCAAACTAGCCATGGGTCTACTAGCATCAAGACCCAAGTTTTTTTTATGAAAATATAAGGTAAACCCGCGGTGTAGCGCCGGCCACCTACTAGTTTCTTTCTAATGATGTGTTTGTTTCCAGGAAAACAAATTCCTGGAATTCACTTTCCTTATTTTTCCATGTTTGGTAACAATATGGAAAACTAGTCAAAGAAAACTTAATTCCGGTCAAAATAAAAAAGTCATTTTATCGAAGGAAAGTGTTTTTCTCCTGATAAAGAAAGGAAAACACTTTCCTTGTTTTCATTACATCCATTTTCTCAAATCACGGTCTCTCTCTCTTTTCAAAAACAATTGGAAGCTGAACAATTCATTTCTCTGGAACAATTGAAGAGCATTTCTCTAGAACAATTGAAGCATTTTTCTGAACCAATTGATTTCAAGTATTTTTTTCCTCTATTATTTCCTTTATGTTTTTATCTTCTTCTTCGTTTAGATCTGTAAAAATTATGGCATAAATCCTTTGATATTCTTGATAAATCTGCTACCTGTCATATTTTTTCCATAACATTTCCATAACACAGTTTTCTTCTTCATCTTACCTCATCACATTCGACTAGTTAAAACTAACCAAATTCATCAAGCAAGCCACAAAAAACACATTTTTTCCATGACAGTTTTCTTTTTCATCACTCACATTCGGCAGCTCAAATTTCTAACCAAACAAGGGGGAAATTTCTAACCAAACAAAGAGAGGCAAAACGGGGGGGGGAGATTATTGTGAAAGAGAGGCAAAACGGGGGGGAGATTTCTGTGAACAGAGAGAGGCAAAACAGGGGGAAGATTACTATGAATATACTTTTGCAAAATCCCCAAACTTCCCCAGCAAAAAGCAGCCCCTCCCTGTTACCCCGTCCCGGATCCGGCCACCATATCCCGGGTGGAAGCACAAAGAGAGAGAGACAAAGTAAAGGGGGGGATCAGTTAATGTGTTGAAAATCAACTATTGCTCTTTTTTTTTTCTTTCAAGTCCCAGCGTTACCAGAACAAGTAGCCGGGGGAGAGTGGGAGGAGAACTGGAAAGGGAGAGGGAACATGGGAATGAGGGAATGAGAGAAACTGAGAGGGAGAGAGAATTGGGGAACGGGGGAAACCGAGATGGAGAGGGGAATGGGAACAGGGGAATTGGAGAATTATAGAAACTGAGAGGGAGAGGGGAATGGGGGAATGGGATGGGAACAGAATGGGAACGTCGGAATGGGAACAGGGAATTGGAGAATTATACAAACCGAGAGGGAGAGGGGAATGGGTGGGGAATGAGGGAATGGGATGGGAACAGAATGGGAACGGGGGAATGGGATGGGAACAGGGGAATGGGGAATGTAATGGGGGAATGGAAACCGACCGAGAGGAAGTTTATAACAGAAGAGAAACCAAGACCGAGAAAAATGTAAGGGGAATTATAACAGAACCCAATAAACATAAATTTGTGTTTTATTTTGCTTTGATTAATTTATGATTAGTGTTTGATTATATTTGTTACATATAGATAAATTTGTGGGACTATGCCGGTAATTATATGGATTTCATTGTGCAATGTCTATTGATCGTTGTGAACTTATGAATTGTATAATTTTCAAAACGGTTTTATCATCGAGAAATTGAATGTTATGGTCTTAACAAATTGGAGATATAGCATTTGCAATTTAAAGCCTCAACAAAAATCAACTTGATGTTAATGCGCTGTATACAGAAGTGAAGAAAATTGAAGGTTTTGATGAGATCACTCTCGGGGATGCATTTAATCACTTGGTTCAAAATCAAATGTTGGCAAAAACATTTATGGCAAAAAATGCTAATTTGAGGAAAATTTGGGTTCATAATTTTATGAACCAACACTACTACCGGCCTGCTTATTAAGATGGTTTGACTATGTTCAAAATTTGGGTTCAGACTATGTTTGTTATTTGACAAGTATGTTTACTTGTTTAATTCGGTCTAGCATATTTATGTTTGTAATTTGAACTAATATATATGTATATGACATCAAAACTTAATATTTATACATGACTATGTTTGATGTTAGATATTTATATTTATTTCTTGATGCTTATTTGATATATATTAAATGGATATTAAAGGGATAATTGTCTTTACCCGTATAAAAAAATTAATATTTATCCAAAAAACCCATCAAAATATTTTTGTATCTATTTATCTTTTAAAAATTCTTCATACAAAAAAAAAAAACCCAGATATATAACTCTTACCATAAATTAATTTGGCTTTCTTCATATAAAAAAAAAACTTATTTTAAGCTTTTAAAACCACAAAAAATATATTAATAGGTTTTACTTAAGAAATATTTCACAAGGTTATTTCTCTATAATATGATATGACATATATAGTTATATTTTATAAAATAAGCTTTGTATGAATATAGGATATAATAAAAAAAAAATTCATTATTATACTTTTTAGATTTCATTCTTTTATTGTAAGTGATAAAATATTTATATTAAATATTATATATATATTAGATAAACTTGAAAAAAAAATTAATTCATTAATAAATTATTTTCCAGTGCATTTTCCATAACATAACCAAACACTGGAAAGTGTTTTCCAGTTTATTTTCCATAACACTACTAAACATCGAAAAATAATTTACTTTTCAGGAATTTACTTTTTCCGAAATTCATTTTTTAAAAAGAAACAATTTTTCTATAAATAAACGGAGTCTAAGTCTTGAGTTGATTTATTTGATTTTTGTCTAAGCAAATCCATCCTCTTTTATTAGTTTCGACTTGCAGGCCAATTAATCATGATAGTATTAGAAATATTCAAATAGTCTCTTGACTTTAGTTTTTAAAACTAATCCCAGTCTATAGTCACGGTGTCAGATTTTATAAAAAAATAAAAAATATATTATTTTAAAAATATATATATATATATATATATATAAAATAAATATTTATTTACCTAGTTTTTTATTTATTTTTTTTAGACTAACAGATTGCGAGTCAATTCAAGTTTTTAACTAGGTTGTTCAGGTCAAATTTTTTTATTTATTAAAACTCAATATGATTTAAACTTTGAATCACCCGAGTTCCAAGCCAATTTACTAAATTAGTTTGGATTTTATTGAAATTTAGTTTGATTTAGGCTCTAGATTACTTGAGTTACTGGAAACTTAGCGCTTTAGATTTTAAAATAGTACTCTTCATCTTGTTAGCATTTTTAATATAATGTATTTTTTCAAAATAATATTTTTAATCAATCTCTTTATCTACCAACTTTTATTTTATTTATTTTATTATTTTTAAAAGAAAAATGGAAAGATAAAATAGCAAATTATAAATGAATTAAGAAAATATAGAGAATAAATACATATAGTTTTTTAAACAAATAGGACTTATTAATTATTAGTTTTATTTTAATAATTATTAAACTACAGTGACGAAGTTATAGCTTAGTCCTTGGTACTTCGGGGTTGAGAGAGAGAGAGGGAAGCAGAGAGAGGAACAGAAACAGTGGAAGAAAGAAACGTTTCGCTCGATTTTCCATGAAAACAGAAACAAAGTCGGGTAAAGCAAAAGCAAGATTGAGAGAGAAAATGATGGGCAGTGTAGATTTGTCAATATAGTAGTAGTTGTAGCTGTAGCAGAAGAAGAGTAGATCCGAAATGGGTTGGGGATTGGGGGCCATATTTGAAGGAATAGTGGTGGTAGGATCACTGTGTCTATTAGGATGGGCAGGTCTTTGGTTCTTAAACAGAAGACTCTACAAAGAATACGAAGAGAAAAGAGCATTGGTTCAGATCATTTTCAGTGTTGTTTTTGCTTTCTCTTGCAATCTCCTTCAACTTGTCCTCTTCGAAATCATCCCTCTCCTCTCCAAACAGTCTGTAACTCTAACTAATCTTCTTTTCTTTATTGTTTCTATTTACAAAAATTAATAATTGGGTTTTGTTTTTTGGGGTAAAATGAAGGGCAAGATGGATAAATTGGAAGGTGGATCTGTTTTGTTTAATATTGTTACTTGTCTTCATGTTGCCGTATTATCACTGCTACTTGATGCTTCGCAACAACGGTATGTATGTATGTATGCGTGTGTGTGTATGTGTGTTTTTTTTTTCTTTGTGCCATCGCATTGATGAATTTGTTTTGATATATACATGATATATATATTCAGGCGTGAGGAGGGAAAGGGCTGCACTCGGAGCCATCATATTCTTGTTTGCCTTTCTCTATGCTTTTTGGCGCATGGGCGTTCACTTCCCCATGCCTTCGCCTGATAAAGGTTCTTGTTTAGCCCAAATGAGAATGCAAGTTCTCTTTTGGCTACATAATTTCTATTCTCTGATTACTCCAAAGATGGGAGTGAATCTACTTTTCCCCGAGTTGCTGCTTATTTCCCTTTGTCTTTGTTACTTCTGTCACCTTTACCTTGTTGTTACTCTAAGAATTCACTTATTGATGTGGTGGTTCAGAAGCTTACCTACATTTTATGCTGCTTTTATGCTTCATAATTTTATTTCCAGGTTTCTTCACAATGCCTCAGCTAGTCAGCAGAATTGGGGTTATTGGTGTCACTGTTATGGCTGTTTTGTCTGGTTTTGGAGCTGTGAATTTACCCTACAGTTATTTATCTCTCTTCATTAGGTAATCAAATAAAAGAATACTGGCCAATGTTTCTTTCTACAAGATTTTATACCATTTGTGTGGCTGTGTGTTGGCACTACTTTTTATCTTAAACCAGGTGCATCCTATGTACATTTTTCTAACCAATTTGCTGATTAACTGGAAAAAGAGTTATTTTACAACACGTCTTTTAATTCTTGTAGAAAGAGTTTGCTTTGGCTCAAATTCTTCTGCCCAGTAGCACCTCCATTCTTCTATAGCCAACATTTTTATATGACATTGCAACTATCTTTGGATAGGCAATAGTGGTGGAAGTATAAATGTAATATGTAGCTTTGTTAGAGAATGTTAAGGTGCCAGATTATTTTACAACACGTCTTTTAATATCAATATAGAGTCATCTGTGTTGACAAAGCAAGTGAACATGTTTATGATTTGCAAATTAATCAGTGAAAGGCACATAGCGTTCACCTATTTTTTCCTTATGCAAGAATAACCGAACCCTTCACCGATAGGATGTCGCATGATTCATGAATCAGCATAGTCAGATATACTGTGGGGTGAGAGACAGACCAAAGAGTGGATTGAACATTGAAGAAACATTGTCAACATATAATCTCATCTGGACAAGAAATGTGGATGAATACCAGAAATGGCAAAAGAGGACGTGTCTTTGTGTAAATTTTGCATTAGAGAATAGGTTCAGTGGGTTATCTGCAGTACTATTTTAAAGCTTCCTCACTTCCTGTGGATGGGATCATGCCTTAGTTTTTTTATGCATCGTCAAATTTAAGGTTCATTATTGGTAAGAGTGGGTAGGTGGGAATTCATTACACTCTGGTAAATCACAAGTGGTGCTGGAATTGAGCAAAGTATCTACTGCACTCGATACGGATTTGCTCTTCCATGCATGCTAATATTTCAGAAGTGTCAAAATTACACTTGAGTTTGCTGCATTATGTACAGATGATATATTTTAGATATTCACTACTTATTATTGTGTGACATATAAAAAGTTTTTTAACCAATTTATTTGCTTTCTTTGTACCAAACTAGAAATTAGATATTCACAGCATATTATTGTGACATGTAAAGGGTTTTTATAACCAAGTTGTTTGCTTTCTCTGCACCAATGATATTTCATGGCTTTGCCTACAAGCATTGCCATGTAGTTTTGATGCTTCACTTGGCTATATTCTGGAATAGATTTATGGTGCTAAAATCATTCAGATTCTTTCACTGTGTCTGTTGTTTATTCAATTATGTAATTGCTGGTTTTTTGTTCTAATGACTTGATATGTTGAACATGGTAGAGAAATTGGGGATTCAGAGATCAAAGCCTTGGAAAGACAATTAATGCAATCCATTGAGACTTGTGTTGCGAAGAAAAAGAGGATTGTCCTTTCTCAAATGGAGATGGAACGAATCCAGGGATCGGAGGAGGTTTCTTATCTTGCTATTTTTCTTCTTACTTTCTTTCTTGTGCATTTTCATGGCAGTGTTTCTGTTTCCAGCAAATGTTGGATATCAGGTCTTTAAAAAATCAATATGCTTGGATGAGATTTGATTTTCATTGTCTTTTTTTTAATCAAATTCAATTTCCAATTTACACTCCACTCTTGCTCAATGTCTTAAAGTTATCAAAGCATCTATTGCCTAGGGAGACATTGTGCTTGAAATATACAAATTTTATTGTCAGCTTTTTATTATTGAAGTAAGAGCGTGTTTGTTATTGTGGTAGTAGTTGCTTTTCAAAATGCTTCACTTGAAAATGCATCTAAATAATGTTTTTTTATTTTTTTAAAATTCATTTTTGGTATCAACATATCAAAATGATCAAAAAACATACAAAAATTAATTAATTTAAAGCAAAAAAAATCAAAATTTTGGAAACGTGCAGTCAGCTGCGTTCCCAAACACGTTCTAAATCTGTAGAGAAAACATGGAAAAAGTTATCTCATTGGGAGAGGTTTAAACTGGAGCAACCAACACCTATTGCACAAATAATTGTGTTGAAAATTTACTTTCTACATACAGTTCTAAAGTTAGGCTGGATAAAACACATTTAAAAGAGATAAAACTAGAAACATGGGCAGAATGTTAATCTATGTACTTCAGAAACAAATATGTTATTAGGGAGAGCATAGCTATTTGACTGTGTATAAAAAGACATTATAATACATGAATAAAAAAGAGAAAAATCTAATTTGACATGTATATCAAACAATTATGTAATGCTAGGGGCAGAATTGGATAGTTGCCACTCCACTTGGTGGTTGTTGAGAAAAATGTATAGCAATGTTTAAATGACCTTAAAAAATTTGTGCTCCCTTCCTCAAGTTGTTAAATCTTAGAATCATAAGTCAGTATCAATCCACATACTAGGAAATTCTTTTAATACCCTAAAGGAGTTCTAGTGGATAGAATATATGTTTTAGGGAACATTTAAGAGATAACTTGAACTAATTTTGCTTCATCCCGTTATCTTACCACTTATCAATTACCTAAATTATGTATCTCCTTAGACAAAAAAGCTCATTTCTAGACTAGACATAATGAGGCTGGTCTAGACATTTATATTCCTCCAGGTTTGAGGAAAAAGTGTAAATTCTGCTGCAACCTCTTTTCCCTGAAGTTCTGACTTTGGGAAAAAGCACTTGTAGGAATTCTGCTTGGTATTAATGACCAGGTGACAAATAAGGTATTTGGTTTAGGCCCAAACTAGATGCAAAACTGAGTTTGCTGATTGTCTCACTTTTTTATGACATCATTTGGCTCACCATCCTATTTGCCCACATGTGTTGGCAAGTTTGCAAGTGCATGCACTCACTCTTGCACATGAATAAACATGTGTATATATATTTATGGGGACACGCCTGCCATCATGTTTTATGTGACAAATATTTTCCCCCTTTGTTAAATATTTTAGACCTTATACTTTACACATGGTTTTTATCACTATCAATCGTTAGAAATCCTAGTACATAGACATTCTCACTTGTGGTTGTACATTGCAGAAGTTAAATGCTAGATCTTTCTTCAAACGGATAGTTGGCACAGTTGTACGATCCGTGCAAGATGATCAAAAGGAGCAAGGTAATATTGTTTGATAAGTTATTCTCAAGTAAATATCGAAATGAAAAGATGTGGTTTTTCCACAGGCTAAGAGTTTTTTTTTGCTTGCTACTTTGTTTGTATTTACTTTCAGTGGTTATTAAATTTGTAGCTATTTGTAATCTCATGATGTTTCTTTTAATTGTTTAGTTAGTTCCAGTTATTATCTAGATATCGTGTACAAGTTGTTACAATTGTAAGTAAATGTAATTTTAGTGAATTGGTGATGAAGATTTTGATCAGCAAGGTGGCTGAAGTTACTGAGTAATTCTTGTCTTAAAAATCTTCATACCTTTTCTGCTTGTGTATAGTTGTGTACACATTTTTTTCTCCCCAACATAGCTTTGGAACATGGTTTTGTCATTGTTGTAGTCATACTCTTAAGCTCTAGTTATATCTTGGAGTTGGAGCCTAGGAAGGGGAAATATATCAAAATGAAGCTCAGAATAAAAATCAAAGAATGAGAACGAGAGTTTGGCGTTTTTTTATCTGTAACCATGGGATGTGGTTTTAAATACAACAATATTAACTTGAGCACATCTACTGTCGCACCAGCACCAGCACCAGCACCACCATACAGCTGCCATCACCACTTCCAGTCTAAACAACAATATTAACTTGAGCACATCTACTGTCGCACCAGCACCAGCACCAGCACCAGCACCAGCACCAGCACCAGCACCAGCATACAGCTGCCATCACCACTTCCAATCTAAAAAACCCCCTTTCAAAATCTGACAACCAGCATGACCACCACCACCAACCCCCTATCTCACCATACTGCCAACGCCACTGCAATCCCAGTTATATATCAAACACAATGATGGCCTTTCATTAACTATTCTCATTAATCCCCATTCCATCTCCCTGTTTCTGTGTCCATTCACATTTTTTCATCTCTACTCCCTTTTTTTTCCTTCCAGTTAAAAAGGGCCTTAGATTTTTTAGTATTGTAATGGGTTTTGTTTTATCATCCACGATATAATCATTTAACTTTTAGTTTGTCCCCGAGCTTCTTATGATTCATAGTTACAGAGTGCTTTTCCCCCCTTTTCAGATATCAAAACCATGGAAGCAGAGGTTGAAGCCTTAGAAGAGCTTTCAAAGCAGCTATTTTTGGAAATATATGAGCTTCGCCAAGCTAAGGTTCATTTCTAGTATATTCTCTTTGGCTCTAGCAAATCTAGATCATTCTCAATTTCTTTCTAGCTCATGGATGAGATATTTTGTTATTAAATAAGTGGGAGAGTTATTAGATGGAGTTTCAGGTCATGACCCTTCTTGAGAGTACATTAAATGACACTCTGATGTCTAGCAGGTCAAACTGTGACTTTTAGATATCTTGATTAAGACTTATTAGACTTGCCAAACTTTAGAAGTGATGAAAATATGCCATTTCACAGCTGAAATTAGGGTTTTCTGAGTCTTTGATTTATTTTGGTGTGAATTTGGAGATAGGGAAAATAGTAGTCAGGTTCAGAGAAAGGAGTTTGGTCACTTGAAGAGAGGGTTTTATATGTGTGTCTTGATAATGGGGTACTTATATGACTAGGTGGATGTGTTAATTATCTCCATTTTAACAACAACAACAATGAACGTGTTTTCTGTAATCTATGGATTTCTCTATAATGGTTTTTTTTTCCCTCTTTGTGAACAACCAATTTTTTTTATCTGTACTTCCTTTACTTTGCAGGAGGCAGCTGCTTTTTCTCGAACTTGGAGGGGTCACATGCAGAATTTACTTGGCTATGCATGTTCTGTTTATTGTGTGTACAAGATGATTAAGGTATGGTTAAAACATTCTTTGATGGAAGAATGAGGATCTTCTGGATGCCTTTTGTGTGTGCACTGATTTATGCATGCCGGTGTGGCAATAATATTTATCTCATGTGATATTCAGTTTCTATTGTGTTTCTCCCTCGGAATAAAATTGAAATGAATAGTAAAAAAAACCCTCGCTGCTCATTAATACTCATGTTTTTTAGGGCTATGTGCGTGTGCTGGGGGGTTGAAGACAAATGTTACCTTAAGGTCCATTAAAATTGTTTCAGATAAGTGTTTTTATTCCTGGGTTTGATTTTTTAATGGGTTGATTTCCTAGAAAGGATAGATTTGTGAGAAGAGTAGATAAATTTTGATCGGTAAGATTTTCCCTAGGACCTTAGCAAATCCCTCCTCACCCCTTAGTGCTTGAACTAAACCCAAAAGTGTGGCACCAATTAGGGTGTCTTTTTCTTTTTTAACCCATAAACAAGTTTCCAATACTTGTAAGATTTATCTTTGGACATTTAACAAGTACTCAAGACATTTAAGATTTGTCTTCCTTGAGAAAAATGCCTGTGTGCAGTGTATAAAACTGAATTTCATATTTGACAACAAAATTCAGATGACATTTTTGCTCATTGCAAACTGCTGGTATTATTGACACAACGAGTCTTCTTTATTGCCAATTTTGCTTCCACTTCCAATTTCAGAACCCAAGCATCAACCAATAGCCATACCTCAAATCTATGAATTTTTTTTTTTTAAAAACAAAAAATCTCAGTTCTTCCTTTGGTTGTGATTAGTTTGAGTTGTCATTTTTATGGACTTTTGAATCCATCAAATTTTTATTTTTATGAAATTCTTAGTTGCTGTTCTGAATTATTCATCAAATCTTGTACCCATTTAATGAAAGGATATTAGCCACCCAAAATTTTTATTTTATGGACACAATGTTCAAGAAGTGCTTTTTGAAGATCTGAATTTGAATTGCTCTTCGACTGTGTGAGTTGAATGAGTTCCAGTAATGGGTTTGAAGCGCCAAGCCCATAATGATTTACTAAATTTATGGATTAGCAACTAATCAAAATCCTGCAGTAATGTCATTAAATTCAGATTCTGGTCAAGTGGTATCAGATTTAGGGAGTCGCTTTTCTTGATGTTCTAACTTTTCTCATGTGAGATGAATTGTTATGTTTTCTGTAGTATGAATGAGAGATTAGTGGAAGTCTGTCACTTAATGTGAAAAAACTAAGGTTTACCTCCTATAACCAAAGAAAACAATTGATCTGTCATTAAATTACAACCTGCCATTTTAGTGAACACAATAATTTTCTTTATAATTTATTTTACTGTTTTCAATTCCAAAATTCTGTTGAATGTGATGTTATAATTTTTGCCTTGGCAATGTAAAGAACTTTTTTAGCTGTTCATTAATATGCTTTTCCTTTTCTAATTTCAATTCAATGCATGAATAAAGTAAGGTGACTGATTACTCTATTTGCTTGGTGCAGTCTTTGCAAAGTGTTATATTCAAGGAGGTAAATTCCTGCCTCTAAATGATTCCTTTTGTTGACATGTTCAACTTTGTAATTCAATGTATGATTTCAAATCCTAAATCATTTCACACCAACTTTTTTACCCAATGCTTATACAATATACTCTTTTTACAGGCTGGCTCAGTTGATCCTGTGACAAGGACTATTAGCTTATTTTTGCAGTTCTTTGACATAGGAATTAATGCTGCATTATTATCGCAGGTTGGTTATAAATGTTGCTTGTAATAGTAAATATGTTATCACTTGCATGTTACTTTTCACTGTTCAAGCTCCCAGCATGTGTTGTTTGTGACCTGCAACCTTTTGTAATGATTAAAGGTTGTAATTGTATTTTGTTATGTTTTGTAGGATCACTAACTTAATAAATAAAGTGACATAAGTAAAATTCCAGCAAGACAGGGCCACAAAGTTAATCTATCAACAGTTGGGTCAGTGATGCATTGCCAAAAAGGTCTGAGTTTTATGGTAGGATTTTAGGCAGTTTAAATCATGTCCTTTTGCTGGAGCTAACTGAAGTGAGAATGATAAGTGAACCTTACATGATGTTGAGAAAGTGTGGCAATACCAGATAGTAATTTAAAGTAAATTTCTTGGTTTTAAAATGATGAGAATTGGTTTGATTGTTTCCTGATTATGCATTCTTACAAAATTCAAAGATGATTCTTGCCTTCTACATAATAAACTGTTCGCTCATGGTGGATGCTTTAGATTATTTTAGAAAGCTATATTCACGTGATGCAAATATTGCTTGACCATCAACTAAAGTTAAGAGTGTATTTTTGCATGCAGTCTTTAGAGTTTCTTCTGAAAGATATTTCTGTGAAAAGAATTGTAATAAGTATTGCACGGCTGAAGCTGTTGTCTTTCATATTTTTATGGTGTACAGTACATTTCCCTACTATTCATTGGCATCTTGGTCGTCATATCAGTTCGAGGATTTTTAACTAATCTCATGAAGGTAATTTGGATTTCCATTTCCTGTTTTGTTAATTTGTGTATTGGAGACTTATCTTGCCTTATTTGCTAATCATGACAGATTTTAATAGGACATGAACTCTTTGAAGAGAGAAATCTACAAGGCTCTGTATTTTTTTTTTCTTTCCTTTGTTTTATTATCGGATAAGTGAATAAATAATGGACAACAAAGAACCTCCGAAAGAGGGACAAATTTGAGTCCACACCTTATGGATTACTTAAGCTATGAATGGCTTTAATTAGTCCAGGTGAATGCTGAATTCATATTACAAGATACTCTCCAAACTCTATGAGAGTCTGTAACGATAATGATTAGCAACTAGACTTGTTGTCCTCACCAGATCAAATCAATGCACAAGCCTAAAGTAGTGGAGTTTTTTTGACTTGACTGCTACAGATGCATGCCTAAGTTGTTCTCAACTAACTTTTAGTAATAATCTATTGAAGCTGATGGTTTTATAGATGGCAAGTAAGAAGTAGCTTATCGTAGTAATTAACATATATTGTTTGGCTATATGCAGTTCTTCTTTGCCGTTTCCAGAGTTGGGAGTGGATCTTCAAGCAATGTTGTACTTTTTCTGTCTGAAATTATGGGAATGTACTTTGTCTCTTCTATACTTTTGATAAGAAAAAGCTTAGCAACTGAGTACAGGTATGGTAATTGTTGATGAAAGGTCAAATAACTGATTCTGCATATTAGATTTTGTTAACGATCTATTTGTGATTGTCTCTGTGATTGATTTAAACATGCTATTAATTTTAGCTTTCAAGTGGACACCCTTGCAGTAAAACCAGAAAACTTTCTCATTCCCTATTTTGTCATAATGAAACAATAACTTTCTCAGTGAGGGAAAGTTGTCAAAATTGCAGCTGTGACACAATTTCCCAGCAATTAGAAGAATTTATGCAGTGCATGATCAGTTCTTTAGCAGCTAGCTTGCCTTTAGCATTTTCCCCTTCTTTTGTATATCTGTGAAAGAAACTGCTGAACATCTTTTGGATGTCAAGCTGAGGACCCAATTTCCTAAATTCTGAAATGTCCTTAGTGCATCTCAAATAGTCTTTAATGTGGTTGCTGAAATAGTCTTGCATTGCCAAAATATGTAATCTTGAAACCCCCAAGTTATTCTTGATGGCTCATAGATTTGCCTGTTTTCAGTTTACAACAATTTTTGTACTGTGAACTATTTATGCTCTGCATGTAACCACACACATTCTATGATCTTGCTTGGAATCAGATTATTGAAACCTTTTAGTTTCTGAAAATCTCCCCCTCCTGATCTTTTCTTAAATTAAAGCAACTATGCAAATGCAAAGTGAAAGATTACACGAATACAGATTAGTTTGTGCTACTTGTTAGTTATTTTTTGCTTGAGTCGGCTGCTTTCAAAGCATTATTGATTTTGTTTGAACTGGTGTCTATTGGTAGGATAACCATAACAGCTGTCTTGGGTGGAGAAATTCAGTTTGACTTCTATCACCGGTGGTTTGATGCGATCTTTGTAGCAAGTGCTTTCCTTTCTCTTCTTTTGCTTTCTGCACATTACACGTCTCGCCAGGCTGACAAACACCCAATTGATTGACACATACATTGCGTAAGTATATGCTAAATGAATCATTCTTTTATCCTGCATTATACGTCTCATCCCAAATGTGTACTGTTGGATGACCAGATTTTAAGAAACTTCAAATTTGACGGTAGACATTTAGGAAGCTAGAGATTTTCAAGTAGTGTCATAATCAATACACAATCCATTTTTGGTGCCGCTGGGTTTGTGTTCTATGCTTGCTATGAGAAAAAAGTTGAAAAATGGCAAAATGCACGAGACAAATCAAATTGTTTTCTGCCATCGTGTGTTTAAAGGAAGAGAGTTGTCTGTCTTCCTTCCCCAGCACCAGCCCTTAGTTAGCATCGCCTGAAAAACACTTACGGTGGTTGGAAGTTGGAACCCTCCTGTGTTTCTTGCATATACAGTAACCTCATCATTATATTAGAGTTATCATGCCGAGTACTCCATACGCAGACCATGTATTTTGCTACTATATGTCTGTCATGCAGGAAGCATACTCGTAAGATGATGACTACAATCCCAAACTAGGTACCCGCTTCTTCAGACTCCCACTCACTGGATTTCCTTTTCATCAGTTTAAAGTAAACTGGTCCACCTTTGGTTATACTGTTCTAATAAAAAGTTGTTTATGAATAACATATTGCTGCTAGCTGACTGCAAGATTAGGATACGCTCCAGCTTTTTATCATGAGCACGCTAGCATTCCATGTCTCATATATTCCCGAGGATAACAAAATTGAAATAAGCTAAAACAAATTTGAGGAACAGAGTTGAGTTCTGTTTTGCAATTCATTTCAATCATTTGGTCATGTGAGTTGTGCTTGAATTAGTGAATGAACTTGGATAGATTAGTGGTGAAACGAGTCAAACTGAATTCATACACAATTGCTATGTGAAAGTATTTTACTGTTGCCAATTTTATCATCATCAATGGGTCATTCAGTCATGCCATTGGTTATTCAATATCACAAATGCAAGACCAGCCAAAACTGTTCTTTAATTGTTTTTGGAGGATACCAGTTTCTGACAGAAAAGTTACAGTGTCAGAAACGAAGAGTCCTTGGTGGGATGATCTTGACGTCTAGATTTCAGCAGTTTTGCATGAAGGGGCTCTAAAAGTTTCTGATGTTCTTCTATCTTCAATGATATTATCAAAGCAAATTGATGGAATAGTGGCTAGCATGCAAGAATACATGTGTATTTTGGCATGTCAAGATGATAC
>Ga0307518_10001802_pt1 | contig 15837 bp, 13 predicted proteins | sample 25_EM_MG_FD_203889 | JGI IMG/M metagenome (GOLD analysis project Ga0307518, IMG submission 203889) | Populus trichocarpa ectomycorrhiza microbial communities from riparian zone in the Pacific Northwest, United States - 25_EM | ecosystem: Host-associated > Plants > Roots > Unclassified | place...
AAAAAGGGGGGGAAACAGTGTTTGAGAGTGGCAACGGAGGAGATTAGCAAGAAAAAAGTAAAAAAAAAATAAAAAAAATTTAACATTAACAAACTAAACTAAATAAAAAAAACTAAAAAAAAACAAAAAAAAATTATAGGTTAACTCGTTAAATTAGGTTAACCCGTTAAACCCGGGATCCGTGTCATGAATATATGGTAACTAAATAAAAAAAGGTAAAAATTAACAAACTGAACTAAACAAAAAAAATTAATGAAAAAGAAAAAAAATTCGGGTTAACTCGTCAAACCATGTTAACCCGTTAAACCCAGGATCTGTGTCATGAAAGTCTGATAATTAAATAAAAAAAAATTTAACATTAACAAACTAAATTAAACAAAAACAATTTATGAAAATAAAAAAACAAAAAAAAATTGACGGTCAACCCATAATTAACTGGGTTCACCCGTGAAACCAGGTTAACCCGTGAAACTCGGGATATGTGTCATGAAAATCTGATAATTAAATAGAAAAAAAATTAACATTAACAAACTAAACTAAATAAAAAAAATTAATTAAAAAGCAAAAAAAAAAAATTCTGGGTTAACTTGTCAAACCAGGTTAACCCGTTAAATCCAGAAAACGTGTCATAAAAGAAAAATTAACCCATTAAACCCCGGATCTGTGTCATGAAAGTCTGATAACTAAATAAAAAAATTTAACATTAATAAACTAAATTAAACAAAAAATTTTTGTTAAAAGAAAAAAAAACAAAGAAAGAAGAAAAAAATAATCCCGAAAGGCATAAAAAAACAGCTAAAAAAAATAAAACAACTTAAAAAAAAAAACCATAAAACATCAGTGTGGGATCAGTGTTTTACTGTGAACTGCACTGTGCAGTCCACCGTAAAATACTAATTCCTTTTAGTATATATTACATTACCTCATTTGAGTTCTTATCATATTTAGGATCCAGGTTGATGGATCAATCAACAAGTTATTTTGCTAATATTAAAACAATATTATTTTGAATATTAATCCCGAGTTAATATTTAAAACAGTTCAAAATGAAATACAATTCAATTCAGGTTCTAGGTGGATGATGATGAATCACCACCACCAAGTTGATCCACATACAGATCGGTCTTAATCAAGTTCTGGATCAATTCGGCATGATCCAATTTAGCTAGGAAGCCGAATGGACTTTTAATGGCCTAATTGCTCCCTGAACTTGAAATTCCAATTAATGCCATTCATTCACAGCAGCAAGTCTCGTAGTCATACGGTAAAGGTTGCGAATTGGATGGGTGATCCAATCTCTTTTTTTGTTTTTTTTGTTTTTTTTTGTATTTTGAACGTTAACTTCATTTTTTTTTCATAATTAGGGAAATGAAGTTTATGGATTGGACAAGAGCAAATATTAATTTGAGTATTCTAAATTTCTAACCATGAAAGTCTCATTGTCCTTGCTTTGGGGGTCGGTTCGGCTCAATGTTGACAGTGCATCGCCATCACATCAAAAGCTTCGTTTACATTCAAAAGGCAACATTTCAAGACACGTAAACAGAGAGAGGATATTGACCACGGCATCCATGTTTTCCATACACATAAATATACGTAACAAATTAATTACAACGATATCTTGCTTACATTTTTAAGTTCTGAATTGACAGGACAATGTTCTAAGTTGCGTGTAAATAAGAATAAATCTTTAGGCATCTATATTGTCATACACATAAATATACCTAGCAAATCACCAAGATAACTCTCAAATATTTTGTAAATTTTAAATCGATAAAGAATAACGTTCTAAGTTGTGTATAAATAAATGAATTTTAAATCGATAAATAACAATGTTCTAAGCTGCGTATAAATATGAATGAATTTTATAAATTGTATATAGAGGTTCCTAAGACATTCTATACCATTCAAATCATCGTTATAATTTACAGGCACTACTGATGACGGTGTTAGAAAGCATAAAAGTGTTCAGGTCAAACACGTCTGCCACCTCTATGATTGCTTTCCTGCCAGCTGCACAGATGACGTTCACACACATGTTGCCTATTCAATGAAAACTCCTCCATTTCTATAAGAAGCTGAAAATCTTGAGTCAGGTAAAGAAATCAAGGGGCTAAAGCAAGTTAGCAATGGCATCCATGTTGTCTAGATTAATTATCTTTCCTACACCACCCTCTATGATCGTTCCAGTCATGTCTGTGGTTAGTCTGGTAGCAATAGCAGGTCTTGGTGTTTCTGAAATCTTAGGAAAGCATTTACAGTACTCAAAATTCTGGAACTTGAATTCTGCAAAATCTTCAAGAAAGCAGATACAACTCTCCAGCAGAACTGGCATGCTTGTACTTTATGTGCCAGCTTTCCTTTCTGGTGTTGCTTCTTTTGTGCTCTATCCAAATCATGATCTCAGGTTGTTCCTGGTTAAAGCAACCCTTACCATACATTTCTTCAAGAGGGTCATTGAGGTAAGACATCTGTGATCATGAAACTCTTAAATAGTTTGCTTGGAACTTAGGTTGCTAACTGGTTTTGAACTTGTTCTATCATGTTATGCAGGTGCTGTGTGTTCACAAATATAGTACTAGTGGGGTGGTTCTTGATTCTGCAATTCTTATAAGTTCAAGTTATTTCTCAGCTACTTCAACCATGATATATGGTCAGTATCTAACACAAGGGTTTCCTGAGCCACAGCTGGACTTGAAGTATCCAGGGATTTTGCTGTTCATGTTGGGAACCTTCGGCAACTTCTACCACCACCAAGTTCTTGCCTCTTTGAGAACAAATGATGACAAAGAATACAAGATTCCAAAGGGTGGTTTATTTGACCTGGTGATCTGCCCTCACTATCTCTTTGAGGTGTTGGGGTTTATAGGGATATTTTTCATTTCTCAAACACTGTATTCCTTTTGCTTCACTTTAGGCACTATTGTTTACTTGATTGGAAGGAGTTACGCTACTAGGAGATGGTACCTTTCCAAGTTCGAAGATTTTCCCAAGGATGTCAAGGCTCTTATTCCTTTTGTATTTTGAACGTTAACTTCCTGTTTTTCATAAGGAAATGATTCATATCCTTTTTACTCTTAATCAACTTTCAATGTCCCAATATTTGAATGATTTGCTGGTGCTAATTATGAAATAACGTCTAAGACTTGCTCTCGTGAGTCTGTAAGAGATTGCCTTGCTAGAATTTTTAGGATATTGTTTAATTTAATTAACCAGCAAAACACAAGATTGCTTTACCAGTTTTTTTAATTATCGAACTTAGAAATGGATTTGTCAAAAGGGTCACGAAGGATGTCATTTGTGTGAGTTGTGTTCTATAAAAAAAATAATAATAATAAAAAAAACCCTAAAGGAAGCCATGCCACTTCTGCAAGTGTCAACCGTGATAATGCCCTTTGTGATGCCTCAAGATACTACTTGTTTCTTGCTCAATCTCATGTGCTAAGCTTCCAAATTAAATTTGGCATAAGGCCCATTTCTTCCTGTAGTCTTGAGATTTAACTGATCTTCAATAAAAGGTCATTAAATCATTCCATGTGGCTCCATGCCAAGCCAGACAGAATTCCATGTACCTTGTTAACCGCTTGTTTCCTTGGTCTACATTTCTAGACTTTTGGAAGTTTAATGCCAAAAAACCCTTACGTGTCCGCTTCTTCTTCACAAGCACAAGAAACTGCACGGTCTCCTGCTCAAGATCACATGGTTTTAAGGGCCTTTCTCTGTTTAAATGCAAGGCATCCATCCGTCTATCCACCCACCTCTTAGCTAAAGTTGCTAGATATTGCAGAGAAAACGGAAGTGAAGAAACATGTTGCCCATGTTGCCGAGACTTTTCTTTCCACCTCCTTTCTTTATCAAAGCAATGTCAGTGATTTGTGTCGTGTCATTAGGAAATGTTGGGCTCTCAGAGATTAGGGGAAAGCACATGCAATACTCCAAATTCTTGAATATTGGTGAAAAGAAGCCCATCAAAAAAAAGATTCAAGTCTCTAGTAGAACTGGCATGCTCATTGCTTACACACCAGCATTTCTTGCCGGCGCTGCTTCGTTCGGGCTCTTCCCAAATGAGGATCTCAGGTTTTTGTTGGTCAAATCCACTCTAACCTTCCATTTCTTCAAAAGAATACTTGAGGTAATTGATCTCCCCCAACCCTCTCTCTCTGTCTCTAGCAATTTGGCAGTCTAGTAAAGAAGATAAGCCATGAAGTAACCAGAAAATGTTTTTCTTCACCAGGTGCTATTCGTTCACAGATACAGTGGAGGGATGGAAGTTGAGTCTCTAATCCCTATCACTCTTAGTTATTTCACATCCTCTGTGTTTATCATCTATGCTCAACACCTAGCACAAGCACTCCCAGAGCCAGAAATTGATTTGAAGTATCCAGGGATTGCATTGTTTGTAGTAGGAATCAGTGGTAACTTCTACCACCATCGTCTCCTTTCCAAACTGAGAAGCAAGAATGACAAAGAATACAAGGTCCCCAAGGGAGGCTTATTTGACCTAGTGATTTGCCCTCACTATCTGTTTGAGATTCTTGGGTTTTTGGGGATCTCTCTCATAGCTCAAACATTGTATGCCTTTTCCTTCTTTGTTGGAACAACTCTTTACCTGATGGGAAGGAGTTATGTCACGAGGAGATGGTACCTTTCACAGTTCAAAGATTTTCCCAAGGATGTAAAGGCTCTCATCCCTTCTGCATTTTAAACCTGTACAGAGACGAAAAACAAATTTGATGACTTTCCCAAGGATATCAACACAATCATTCCTTGCTTTTTTTTGAATGTTTCGAACATAGAATTGGAGTCATCAACATGTTTCACTCTGGAATTATGGCTCTGTGCTCCGTATCAAAAGGGTCACAAACCATGACTGTAAACCTCCATCCGGGGTCTGGCATTAGGTTTTTGTAATAACTCGCAAGTTATTTAATGGACTCGATCGGTCATTTATTTATTTTTATTAAAAAAAACATTATGTTGATTATCAAGTTTTGCCAAATAAACTAAGTTATAAATTAATCCATCAATTAATCAATTTTTTTTTTAAATTAATATTTTTTTGGTTTAAATTAAAATCTATATCTGGATAAAATTCTAAATTGTGGATTTTCATGGTAAAAAAACATATATTTTTTATAGTTTAAGATTTAATTAATTAATATTATAATTTTTCATTATCATTGTCTTGAAGAAGTGGGAAAAGTTAGCTTTTGCCTAATTAAAATCTTTTTTTTTGGTCAATTGAGATTTTTGTTTTCCCAATGAAGTTTTAGCCAACGAAGACCCTTTTTATTGCCCTGTACAGGTTTTCTTCTAATTCTGTTTATAACTTTATTATTATTATATATTATTGACAATTGATTTACTTGTTAATTATATAGATTTGTTTCCATATATTCCTCACTATATTTCTACTTATAACTTACAAAAGATTGCCTATATTCATTCCAATTAATTAATTATAAATTTATTATTTTTCTACCCAACAATGATTATATATGCTTTCATGTACAATATTCTAATATCATAGACTAGATACATTCCTTCCCTCTACATTTTTTTTTTTGCTAGAAATATATGCCCTATTAAGATTTTGTATTGTAAATATTTCTATGCAGAAGTGATTTACTTTCTTAGCTTAGAATTATATATTTACTGCCTTATCTTTCAGCATCACACTTGTATGCATTGCCTTTCAATAAAAAATATGAGCCTTCCCTAGTCTTGATCGTCGAATGTTTAGTGCCAGAGAGTCCTTGCTAAAGTGTTCGGTTCTTCTTCAACAGCATAGCAAACTAGGGCATTGCTCTGTTTAAAGCAAGCCCGTCCACCTTCCTCAAAATTGCAGAGAAAACTGAAGTGAATACAAATGGAGTCCATGTTGCTGAAACTCTTATTTCCATCTCCTTTCCTTATCAAAGCAATGTCTGCGGTTCCTGTTGCGACATTAGGATATGTTGGGCTATCAGAGGTAAGAGGAAAGCACATGCAATACTCCAAATTCTTGAATATTGGTGAAAAGAAGCCCATCGAGAAGACGATTCAAGTCTCTAGTAGAACTGGCATGCTTATTGCTTACACACCAGCATTTCTAGCCGGCGCTGCTTCGTTCGGGCTCTTCCCAAATGATGATCTCAGGTTTTTGTTGGTCAAATCCACTCTAACCTTCCATTTCTTCAAAAGAATACTTGAGGTAATTGATCTCCCTCCTCTCTCTCTCTGTCACTAGCAATTTGGCAGCCTATTGAAGAAGATAAGCCATGAAGTAACCAAGAAAATGTTTTTGTTCGCCAGGTGCTATTTGTTCACAGATACAGTGGAGGGATGGAAGTTGAGTCTGTGATTCCTATCACTCTTAGTTATTTCACATCCTCTGTGTTTGTCATCTATGCTCAACACCTAGCACAAGGACTCCCAGAGCCAGCTATTGATTTGATGTATCCAGGGCTTTTGTTGTTTCTAATAGGAATTAGCGGTAACTTCTACCACCACTGTCTCCTTTCCAAGCTGAGAAGCAAGGATGACAAAGAATACAAGGTCCCCAAGGGAGGCTTATTTGACCTCGTGATTTGCCCGCACTATCTGTTTGAGATTCTTGGGATCTTGGGGATCTCTCTCACAGCTCAAACATTGTATGCCTTTTCTTTCTTTGTTGGAACAACTCTTTACCTGTCAGGGAGGAGTTATTCCACTAGAAGATGGTACCTTTCACAGTTCAAAGATTTTCCCAAGGATGTAAAGGCTCTCATTCCTTTAGTATTTTGAACATGTAAAAGTTTAGAAGGAGAAGGGAGAAATTAGAGTGAAAAATAAGAAATCAAAATATATTTTATTTTCTGTACTGTATTTGGAATGATATTAAAAAATCAAAATGAAGTTTGAAGTTTATATATTTTTTTTTAAGATGAAAAGAATTGTGATTTAAAAAAATATTCTACAACCGTGATAGAGTGACTTTAGCGGTGGGAATAGTAGTACACTGACAATAAAAGAAATGAATTATATAATTGTATTTAATTTATTCTTATAAAAATGTTGTGTTTTCAATCTATTCTTCAATCAGATTTTCACTACTAAAATTATATTCGACCAAGTTTGGATTTTATACATCCAAAATACCTTCTAATAATCTTTTCAAGGAAATGTCAATTTTTTTTTCTTTCCAATAAATCTCAGTTTATTAAATCCTAATTGGATTCACGGTTCGACCTCTCTTACTCTATCTAGAGGTTTCATTTGCACTCTCATCAAGCCATTGCTTCTCATTCTCATCAATCCATTACATCTAACCAAACAATACCTAAGAGCAGAAACCGAGCTACAACATACGTTTATACAAGCGAGCAGTTATCCTGCAATCTTTTCCATCAACGTAGACCGGCACTAGATCTTGCCAGGAAAACATACCATGGTCTAATGGGCAGATTTGCTGTCTTTTATTCCATCTAGTCCCCCGTCAGCAAACATTGATACAGAGACGGAGACTTTATGACAAAAGAAAGGCATTCCAACACTAACAATGGGTAACTGCATGACAATCTCATGCTTGCTGTGCCTTGCACAGCAATATGGTGCGGGTGCAACCACCTGGCAACCTCAGAGTTTACCAGGACCCCAGTCCTTTAATTGGGGTAATAAACCTCCTGATTTAGCTCCCAAAAAATGCAAGTTCTGAATCAACCACCAAATGGGCGAGATAACCACACATAAACTGGCAGTGGGATTATATCAACACCATGAACGATTTTCCCAAAAAAGCATACAAGAATGCAATTCCATTTAAAATCCTTGTGAATTGACAATACCTGCACAGGTAAAACTAGAGTGTACAAATGGAAAAGGACTTTCAATCATTGCGTAAATGCAATTCCAGATTACTGGAATCATAAACAAAGAAAGCCAAATCCATTTTTATAGGCATTTCAGTTGGAACGTTTGGCACCAAGGTCCATAGTAAAATCAGAGAAAGTGGGGGGGAAAGCACCAGCAACAAATTTGCTACAAGAAAACCATACATGGAAGATGGAACTCCCATATCCCAAAATCAGGACTTTTATGCTGAGATAACAGGTATCGAATTGAACACATCAAGAGATTATAAGTTGCAGAAAACTTAATTTTAACAAGACTTGCAGGTTTGAACTGAACTTAAGACATTCAAAGCATCCTTACATATGACTCATAAATCTGGAATCCCAGTCTTGATAATCAAACTGTAAGCAAAAACAATGAGCACTCGCTAGCTAGTACAGAACAAAACAGTCCTGATTGATTACCAGCAAAACTAGGATGAGAATCTTGTACCAAAACAGTATGATGCCCATCAACGGAGTCTCCTAGCTTCTCTCTCAGACTCAAGCAAGGTAAGAATGTCACCTTCTCTAACTGGTCCCTTGACGTTCCTCATTATGAAACGGTTCTGGTCATCAATAAACTTGACTCTAACCTGAGTAACCTGTCCTCGAGATCCAGTCCTTCCCATAATTTTCACCACCACAGCATGCTTAATTTGACTATCCATTCTACACAAAAACAAAACACAAGACAAACTCAGTCTCATCCAGTCAAAGCTTACACGTGGCTTAAATAGCAATCACCAAATCTCCAATTCAAATTGCTAAAAAACAAAGAAAACCAACTTGAGAAAACTCATCAGAGAAAAACGAGGATCAGATAGAAAATGTTATCAACTTATAGTAACAACTGATACCAAACCCTAAGAAGCAAGAACTAACATGCAATACATAATGACAGAAGCCAATCAAATCATAAAAGAAGCTAAATTTGCAAAACATAGAATTATCAATTCCAATAACTAAAATAAACATAACACACTTGAGAAAAACTACATAAAGAAAACCCACTTGACAAAAAAACCAGAATCACATAATAAAATTCTAAACTTGAAGCACAAAACAGAAGAACAAGAACAACAAAGACCAAACTTTACACGCAAAGACTAACACACTCTACTTTAACAAACAAGTCAATGGAACCCGAAAATGGGTTTAATCAGAAACACAAAGTCCCTAACCCATTAGCCAAAGAAACTAAGAATCAGATCAAACTCTAAACATAAAAACGAAGAACCAAAACTACAAAGACCAAACTTTACAAGCTAAGCTAAACATGTACAGTATTAAAACAATAATCAAAGATATAAAAGAAGCTAAGGTTTACGATACCTGAAGGAGCTAAGGATGCAGAGAGAGAGCACGCGGCTGCTGCTGGGTTCTCTCACTCACAGCAACGAGAGAAACAAAAACCCTAGAGAGACGAAGATGTTATACGGGCGTGTCTTTATATATAGAGATGAGGGCATAATTGTCATTTAAATATCATTCAGCCCAAAGACCACACTGATCCCCCGATTCTCAATTAGATCTCCAAACAAAAATAATTCTCAACTGGGTCCTCCATCTATAAGACATTACTTAATCAACCCTCTTATTAATTTTTTTTCCTTTAAAATCATAAAAAACATACAAAGAGAAAATTTTAAGTATTTATAAAGTGATTCTCATATAATTTTAAAGTTGTATTTGGTTAATATTTTAGGTTAGAAAAAATAGAAATGTATTCAGTTGAAGAGATGAAAATAAAGATTTTTAATAACTATTTATTTGAGAAAATTTTATAATAAATTTATATTCTTTTGAAACAGAAGATATTGAAGAAAATGTTTTCTCGACTCTACTGTTCTAGTTTCTTCTATTTTTAAAGATCAATCAAATGCTATTTAAAAGAACTTAAAATGAAACTTTTATTATTATTATTATTGTAACCATAGTTGTTAAACAATTAATTTTAAGATACATTATGAAGAATTTGTTCTGTGAAGAGAGTTGTTGCTTGCTCGAAATTGATCTTCAGTACTTATCCAATTGTGGCAAGGGCTACGAGATTCTCTTCACAGGAAGGACCTGCTACCACAAGCTCATGTAGATAGAGGCAGCCAGATACAATCTCCTGGTGAGCACTTCTGTTTATCAGGCACCGATTCTTCCACTAACATTCTTTAGTCGAGACCCACTTTTTTTTTATTGTGCTGATTCTGTCTTCAGGTTTCCATTTTTGTCCGTAAGAATATTCAGTAGAACATTCATCCTTGGGCAGTACTTACAAATTTCTGTAAAAGCAAGCATTGTTCTGAGGCCTTCGAGTTTCCTTGTTTTGTAGATTTTGTTACCTGCATTTCTTTGCCTCCCCGTCATTTTTATTCCTGGCCTGTCTCTTGACTTGTCAGAAAAGTCTTTGCATATTGCTAATGACAGTAACTTGAGCTTTCTGTCAAGCTTAGATCCGAAAGGGTCAAAAGGTACGGCAGAATTCCTTACCAAAAGAAAACTCAGAGCAGAAATGTCTCTAACCTCAAGAAATCAACCTAGCTTGGTCTAATTGTCAAGATTTTGAGTACTGGGCAAACAAAGAACTTCAGCTTTATTTATTAAGCAGGTTATGCCTCATACATGATCATGGGATACTTGAAAATCTCATAAAACAGCAGAAACTAAATCAATCAAGAAAGAATAGTTTCCTTGTTAAGAAAGCCTAAAAGCCAGCCTCTAGCAATTAGCGAAAAGCAAAGAGAAGCTAACGCGAAAGAGGAATCGAAATGGCTAATAGGACACGCATTGGGGGATCTGCTACTATCCAGTATGAGGATTTTCAGCCCAAGTATGAATGGAAGGAGGAAGAGGGGGCAAGTGTTCTGCTTATTCATCTTCCTGGTGAGCTCTACCATTTATTTTTAGGCTTTATAACTCGTTCCGAACGATTGCTTGCGATTAACTTCACAATGTTCTAAATCTGTTAGAATTAGGATGTGTGGAAGTTTTGAAGATGATGTTAAAGAGACATCATTTTTTTATTATTATTATTACAATTTCTTTCCTGATTTTGTAGACTTTCTTAAGGAGCAGTTGAGTATCACTTACGTGTGTTCCTCCCGAGTCGTCCGAGTTACTGGAGAAAAACCACTTGCTTACAAACGATTCGATCAAACTTTTCCTGCTCCAGAAAATTGTGAGGTGAATAAAATTCAAGGCATGTTCCAGAATGGAATTCTTTTCATTACAATTCCTAAAGCAACCAACAGACAACCTCACTCTGAAGAAGAAGAAAAGGTGACCAAAGAGGCTTCTCTGCCTTCAAAAGACGCCTTAGCAGAGAAGCCTATGACTTCTCAAGTCTCTCAAAAACCTGCAATGGAGGAAAAGGCTCAGAAGGTTACGGAGAACACTGCAAGCTTTGCTAGCCCTCAAGAAGCCTTGAAAGATCAACAGTCTCAAAAGGGGAACCCACCAAAAGTTGCTTCAACAACTGATACCATGAAGCAGAAAGATGAAAGCAGAAAGATGCCAGCAGAACCAGTTAAGGAGAAGACTTTGTTTGAACAAGAGGAAAGCATAAAAAAAACAACAGAATCTCTGACAACTGAAAGTGATGAAGGCTGCAAGAAAAGGAAAGAATCACTGTTGACTAGTGAAAATGCTCCCCTTGAAAACTTGGAGAAAGACAAAGAAAAGAGTGCTAAATTTGCTGCTGCTGGTACCGAGGAGAAGTCGAAGCGGGATTTCAATATTGCAGGCAAAGTCAAGGACGTGAAGAATGTAGCAGCAACTGCTGCAAAGAAGACCATGAAAGGACTTGGCACCATGGAGATAAGTGAAGAAAGGCAATCAATGGTGTATATGGGTGTGGCAGTCCTAGCGGTTGTAGCACTTGGAGCTTTCATAGCTTACAGCTATCGATCACCTGGAACTTCCAAAGACTAATTCTTACAATTTCATGCACTAAGTTGTATACGTATGTGTATTTTACTACTTTAATAATACTCTGACCTCAAATAATTATATAAATCATTACCTCCACTAATTTTTTGTTTGCTCTTTCAAATTCTTAATCATTGTTAGAGAATAATACAAATCATATCCTGGAATCTCACCTAACAGTTTAAGCTTTTGGGTTGAGATGGTTCTTTAATATGATATCAGAGCCTTGATGACCAAGTGATTTCGAGTTCGAATCTCACCATCCCTATTTATTTGATAAAAAATTAAGCACAAGGTAATGTGAGTGTGTGCAAGTTTCAAGCTCAAAGGATTTTTACTTGAGGGAGTGTGTTAGAGAATAATATAAATCATATCCTGAAATCTCATCTAACCGCTTAAATTTTTGAGTTGGAATGGTTCTTTAACGATCATAAACCGAGAATGTTTTTACCCTGCCAAGGCAGATAGGACATCCACAATTATATGAACAATGTACAGTGTAATCACAGCGGCCCAAGGAGAGAATCCCTCGTTTGTTTGTGAAGTACAATAAAAACATAGCCTAGTCATGCATGACGAAAAGGTTAAAGTTCATTTGAAGGAGACCAACAAAGAAAATTTTTGAAAAATATTCAAAAATAAATAACATCATTTTATATAAAATTTTTGAAAAATATTCATTAAAATCAACCTAGGTAAATCTTACTAGGGCTTGACTGGATTATCCGAGTCAAGGATTAGCATGCTAGTTACCGTATCAAATTTCAAAATGATGCGAAGCTCATAACTTATAGACAGGATGAGGGTGGATTATCTGAGTTTAGAATAGAGTTTCTTTATGGGCCTATATTTTTTTCATAAGCCTAGTCCAACTGAATACCCTCCAAGGATAAATCCTTAAATTTCTATAATTCAAGTGCATGTAATAGTTATATAAATGCAGTAAAAACATGTTAATAAAGAAAAAAAATGATTTGACAAATTTATTCTTGAAATTTCAGGTAATTATTGTTTTTCTTGTATTTCTTAAAAAAAATATATTCATTGTCAATGTTCAAGTTGAGGCAACCTTTGAAGAAAAAAAAATTAATTCAATACCATTGAATCACTTATTTCACACAAGAAATTCAATTTCATTAATGATTTTTTTTTAATTATTTTTCATAATAATATTCTATCAAAATTAATTTGACACAAATGATTTTATTTGTTCCCAGCACTTGCTATTATTACCCTTTGGCCTTTGGTTTCGAGGCCAAAATATTGAAACACACAATAAGCACACATAACTATTAAATGAATTTTGTAAATTGGAGTTCATGATTGGTACAATTATGGTGATAATATTGAGTAAAGGGCAACAGATTGAGGATGCAATTGCTTAATCTTGAACTTCTGACACTTAATTGAAATTTGCGTATAGTTGGGGGATTTATTTGTTGTTATGAAAATACGATTACTTTCAAATGGGGAAGGTGCCTAGCTATCCCTTCTTCTTCTTTTTATTGAAATATTTTTATAATTCATGGAAAACCTTGTGTATGTTCAAAAACTTTATGGAAAGCCTACAGGCCAAGGAGAGAATCCGTGTCCTAATTCCTTTTGTATATAGGAAGTAGAGGGACCAAAGTTAGAATAGACTCCACGTCAAGAAAACCCAAAACCTATTTATATGTGTGTATATATATATAGATAGATAGATAGATCAACTGTGACAACAGATATATTCATTGATAGAGAACAGTTGTGCTACGAGTAGATGAATTAGTTGGTAAATTGTTATGGCCGTACGTCAACCTCCTCGATCGCGATCCCTTTTCGTACCGAAAACGGAAAGGATAGAGGAAGATGAAGCTCTTATATTGCGTGTTCATCTAGCTGGTAGGTTAAGAATATTTCTTGTTTTGTATTAAACCAGATTTTCCTATGGTATACAATTTGATTTTTGATCATGAACATTTCTCATTTAAACTGTGGAGTTATTATTATTATTTTTTTACAATATTTTGTAAGCTTATTTTTTGGTAACCTATGCACTATGCAGGTTTCTCTGAGAAGGACATAGATTGTAGGATAATTGCACCATCACATTATATCAGAGTATGTAGTTATCCTGCACTGAAAAACTGGCACTTCAATACACTTTTTGAGAGCATTCCAGAGAAATTCAACCTCTATGAAGCAAAAACCAAGTTTGATGATGGAATTTTCACCATCAAAGTTCCAAAAGTAGTTTCTGCAGAAATGAGTGGTGCTAGGGCATTAGAGGCCACGGCAAGACAAGAGGCTCCTAGCACGCAAGAAAGTGATGCAAGCAAGTCAGGGTCTCAAAAAAGTGAAGATGTTGCTGCAAATCAACAAGCTCGGACAACCAATGTAGATAAAGAAATTACAGAAGCCAAAGATGTTGAACGTGTAATATTTAAGGGTCAAGATCAAATCCTTTCCGAAGCTAATTTTCCATTATTGTTTACCAGAAAGAAGGAAATAGATGATCAAAGCACTGTAGGGCAAGTTGGTGATCGGAATGCCATTGAAAAGGATAAGGAGAAGAGTGCTGAAAGCGTTGATCAAGAGAAAGAAGGGGAAGGAAAGGATATGGAGAGGAGAGCTGAGAGCGTTGATCAAGAAAAGGAAGGGGAAGCAAAGGATACGGAGAATGCAACTTCTTCTTCCAGCAAGTCTGCGAACGACAATGTAACAACGGTTGTGACCGAAAGGCGATATATAGTAGAGAAATACACCATCATCTCATTGATAATGGCAATTGGAGCTTATGTATTCTATAACATCCATGGCCAATCTAGAAAGAAATAACCTGTAAAATGAATATGAATATGTCTGCACATCAGCAATAAATATTGGATCAATCCAACAAGAATAACACTAACTACTTAGTTTGATTCAGTACTAACCTTTATATATCTGCACTATTCTTGTACATAAGTATGCAACATGACTTGCTTGGTACTGGCCGCCGCACCTATGAGGCAGTTAAATTTACACTGTATTTGAAGCAGGTCTCATCTGTAGTTTTATATACTTCCACTTCTTAACGGCTGAGATAAACTATGGCTACAATTTTCTTATCCAAGAAGAAACAATGAGCTAGACTGCTAGACACCATGCTTCAATTGGTCTTGGGACCATGTTTTAACTTCTCAAAGTCTTACACCATTCTTAATATATTTGTATTTTTAACCAAACATGTTTTTATCTTTTTTTTATATTTATACCTTCTATTTTACGACACTAATGAATTCCCAACAAAAACAAGAATAGCTATGAAATAATGGTGGCTGTTCCGTATCCCTTAAATATATACATTAGCCTTGTACATGTAATAGTACGAGACAGTCTAGAATAAATTATAGCTAGCTAGCTAGAATTCTCTTGTATGTTAATATGCTTAGTCTCTCCGATCAGCTAAAAGAAGTTTGTAAGCCTCACAAAAAGCATGACTGGCTCTTACTCTACCATGCCATGGAAAGACAGACAGACCAAAGAAAGAATCCCTCCTTTTTTTATATGTACGTAGTAAGTTATACCTCGTAAAGTCCAAGAGGCTATATTAAAAGCCATTAAAATAAGCAAAGCAAACAAGAAAGAATATTCTGACTACCTATAAAACCAGAAACCGAACCTGCAATCTTAAACATTGTCACATAGGTGTGTGTGTGTGTCTATATATATATTGAATCATTATAGCTGAAATAGAGAAAACCTTTCTGTGTTTCGAAAACAAAGAAAAACCCTAAGATACATACAAGTGTAGAAATGGCCACGACTGATCGACGAGATGGATATACTAGTTATACTGCATACCCCATGTCTAAGCCTTTGGAGTGCTACAACTACCTACAGCCAGCCTCAGAATGGAAGGAGGAAGATGGAGCTCTAGTTTTACTTGTTCGGATTCCTAGTAGGTTCCGGTTGTCTGGTTCATGTGTATTTTTTTTGGACTCAATTCTGTGATTATATAATCATATTCCTAAGTTTTATGGACTTGATCACTTAGTTAAAAAAGGTACCTATTTTTCAGATTTCTGTTCACTTTTTTCTT
>Ga0307518_10001803_pt1 | contig 15835 bp, 4 predicted proteins | sample 25_EM_MG_FD_203889 | JGI IMG/M metagenome (GOLD analysis project Ga0307518, IMG submission 203889) | Populus trichocarpa ectomycorrhiza microbial communities from riparian zone in the Pacific Northwest, United States - 25_EM | ecosystem: Host-associated > Plants > Roots > Unclassified | place...
TAATAAATAAAAAGGAGCCATTAGTAAGAGTACTGTGGAGGAACTCCCAAATAGAAGAAGAGATATATATATATATATCATTATGGTGAGTATTATAATAATAATAGTGCAATTAAATAAAGAAGAAGAAGAGAGTCGATAGCCCACACAAAAAGAAAAAAAGAGATTTGGAGACCTAAAAGGGAAGAAACAAAGAGGGGAGGACCAAACTTAAAAGGTATGAATAAATGAGGGATAGAAACAAAAAAAAAAGAGGGTGAGAAGAAAATTGTCATCCCTTAAAGGAGGAGAGCTAATGACAGAAAAAAAAGAAAAAGGGAGAAGAAGAGTCACTTACTGCCTCTTCATTTTCTCTTAAGAATAAACAAGGAGAACCACATGCAATCCACCATATGAGAGGAAACTAGAAGGGTAAGGGAAGATTTAGACATCAAAAGCAAAAGAAAGAGAAGAAGAAAGCCAAGAAGGAGCCGACAACAACAAGGGAAGAGAAGAAGAACTTAAACATTGAGGGAGAAGGGGTTCCAAGGAGCAGAAAACACAACTAGGATAAACCTAAGACCTTTCTAGAGTAATTTCAAATATTATGGGTAAGTTGCATGCAAGAAAACAACAATCCTAGGTTAAGTTCTTGAGAAAATCTCTGGTAAGTTAAGGTGAGGATGAGTGTGAGAGAGAGGTAGAGAAAGGCTAAGTGATATTCTTAACCCAACTAAAGGACAAAGAAACTAGGGGAAGGTCTGCAGACCTTCAGCCAAATATGAACAAATAGGGAGGAGAAATATGTTGATACTAAATAAGCATGCATGTTGAGAGACAGTGTTGAATTTCATAAAATTATGATATGCTGATATTTGAAAACATATGAACAACCTTGTTCCGCATATTCTTGTGAAGCCTAATCCCTAAATTAACTATGTCCTTATGTGTGATTGTTAACATGAGAAAAAGATGAAATTCTGTGGGTAATAGTGGATGAAGAACAGAAAAGAAATGCATGAAAAATGATGGTTTGTGTGTTGAACACCCAAACCGGGAGAAAATCCGGGCTATTATGTTAATTAACTTGAACCCAGAAATTGACATAGATAAAGGCATAATCTAGAGTATCGCCCTTTATAGAAGTTGTATTCTGAGATGTTAGATTTCCATCGAGTTTAACCTCGTTTAATTTGGAGCTTTAGAGCTCCAGACATAGGTAAACATCTGAAGGGAGGTCGAGCTATCATCCCTATTGGCAGATTCAGCCAAGTTAACAAAATGATGAAATTTAGCTATGTTAAGAATAGAATTTGTTCCCCCCTGTAAAATGTGTAGCATCATGTCCTGACATCCAAAAAAAGAAATAAACCATATTTGAAATTGAATTAGTGATGTTTGTTATGATTGTTAATGAACCGAAATCCTTAAGGATAATAATGGGAGGGTAAATGTAAAAATAATGGTAAAAGAGAAATGAACATTGTCACCATTTCTATTACTATGTTGCGAAATGTGATTGAGAATGAAATAATGATGGGTACTTGTGGATTCAAGAGGAATCGCAAGAGGAGTACAACAACAATAAGAGAACGCAAGCCGAGCTTCTATAGCATGTATGTATTCTACACCTATATCTTCTTTAGTTAATGCGATTATAGTTATTTGTTTGGATTATAAATCTTGTGCCTCTAAATGAGACCGAAAAGAGAAAAGATGAAATGACATGAGTGAGAACCAGAAAACCAGATTTGATTTATGAGTTCCTTCGGAGAGAATGGATGAAAATAATGAGTTTTCATGGATAATCATCCCTTGGATTTGATTAGTTGGTCCCAAATACAGGAGGCTAATGATATTAGCCAAGTTGGCTAACATCGACATGACCAATATAGAGGAGAAACATTGGACTTGATTAACTATTCGGGTTAAAAATAGTTAATGTTATCATCGATTGACGTCAATATCGGCAAACTTATGGAACTTGATTAGCTTTCTTGAGGTGAAAGCTAATGATGTCCAGAATTCTTGACATCAGCATACCCGAGGATATTCCAAGGTAATATGGAACACTGATTAACTATTTCGGTTCTAAAATAGTTAATGACATGAACGGGTTATGTTGGTGTCGGCATTCCCACGAACTTGATTAGTTGATTCTAGAATGGGCGACTACAGATACTAATGTAAGTCATTAGTATCGGCAATCATCTTCCTAGATTGGGAAAAAGGTGGCACAATAATGGGCTCCTGATTAAATTTAGGATGTTTATGAAATGAAAAATAATGGGTGATCCTCAGAAGAATAAATAGGGACATAATCATAGAAGGCAAATTAATAATTCAAGAGCCATTATTGTGCATGGATTAGTATATGATTAAATATATATGCATGTATTATGTAAATTTCCCTTTTCTATTTTATTGTATACGTATTTTATTCATTCTAAAAATTATAAATTGCAGGTACTTCCTACTCATGTGAGTAGTATTTAGGTCCCCTAGTTTTCTTTTGTATGAATTAGGAATGTAAAAATTTCCCATGTATTTTGTTCTTAAATGACCATGTAACTCAGAACATAATTGTGTCATCCTTGTAATTTTGTATTTGGAATACTTGATTGTATTATTTTGTATTTGGAATTCAAATGTTTGTATGCTTCTCTTATTTGTTAAATTATGTATGTTAAACGTGAAAGAAATTGGGTAGATAATATGTCATATCTATGTTTTTGAATATATTGTTGAGTTGGACTTGTTATGGTTGCGATATGATTAGATATGAGTATAAGATGTGTACAGGATGATAGTCGATAACTTGGGACCTCCTGGTATAGGGGAGACTCTGCCGAAATTTCTGTAAACCTTTAATAATGGAAAAAAATCACCCACAAATTTGGTAGTATATTTGTTTTGTTTGATCATGAAAATGGGAATGTTACATGTAGTCTGTATCAACTTTAGGAGCTTGCACTCCCTAATAGAAATGACAAGACATCCACATTCCAATATGAATAGCATAGGTTAAGTATTAAGAAGAATTGTTTTTTGTAATAAAATTAATCAAATATTATTCTGAAAATGTTAAAACATTGAATAGCTACAATGATGGAGGCTAAGAACATCTACCTTAACCATATCAAAGAATCATAGTACAAGTCTAAGAAATTCACTGCCTCGGACTCAACTACTAATCTGGACCAGCAAGTAGAGAGTTCATTATAATATTAGCATATGGGCCTCATTTTTCAAATCCAATAAGGATTCAAATTGTTGGGTGGGCAAGAAAGACTAAGCCCCCGTTTGGTATTGAGTTCCAAATAGAGGTTGGGTAAATTTTATTTTTTAAAAATTATTTTTTTTATGTTTTTGGATCATTTTAATATGCTGATATCAAAAATAATTTTTAAAAATAAAAAAAATATTATTTCGATGCACTTTGAAAAGTAACCGCTACCACATTTCCAAACATCCTCTAAATTAAAATACTAGCTATTGGGCAAGGCTGTGTTATTTTTAACAACAATAAAAAAACATATTCATGTTGTATAAAATAAGAAAAATCTATGATTCAAATAATTAAAAGACATCATGATTGTTCATGTTATGAGAAAAACGTCTCGGAAAGCAAATAAAAAAATAATAATTACACGAGCATATATTCATGTTGTATAAAACAATAAAAATCTATGATTCAGTTAATTAAAAGACATCATGATTGTTCATGTTGTGAGAAAAACGACTCGAAAAGCAAATAAAAAAAATAAAAATAACACGAGCATCTGATGCTTATATTTAATCCATTAATTTAATTTAACTCCAATGAAAAAAATCCTTATAAAAAAATTTAAATTAAAAAAGACAAAAAAAAGCTCTGGGTAACTGATGTTTTTTTCAAAATGAATGGAAAGTCTCATAAAAAGCGAAAACAAGAAAGAAAATATTTGAGGATGAAACCGAAAAAAAAATGAACTCAAAAAAGCAAAAAAAAAAATAAAAAATCGGATGAACCTTCTAAACTCAGGTTAATCTCTAAAACCCAAAACCCATTAAATTCAATAGTCGGGCTCAACGAAGAAGCTCAATACTCAAAAAATTTAATGTTGAATGATGAGATAAATTAATTTAATTAAAATAAAATTTCTTTTAAAAAGGAGGATCTAACAAAGAAAAAAATAAATGAGGCAATACTAGGTCAATTTAGTGTTGAATAATGAAATAAATTAATTTAATATAATTTAAAAAATCCCTTTTAAAAAAGTTAGATCTAGTAAAGTAAAAAAAAATAATCATGAGGAAACTCATATTACTTTCAAAACATCTAAAACATCCTATTGAAAGAAAGAAAAAGATATTGGAGGATGAAAAAAAATGATTAAAAAAAGAGAGAAAAACACCAAGGAAACCTGAGTGAACCTTCTAATCTTTGTTTAATATCTTAAACTCTTAAACCCGCAACCCTTTAAGCACTAGACTCGAGCTCAATCAAGAAGCTCAAATCCCAATAAATTTAATATTCAAAGATGAAATCACAAAATACAAATCAAATGTAAAACATTTTAAAGGTGAAAAATAGCAATAAAAAATTAAGGATCAAATTCGATAGGAAAAAAAAACTTAAGGAGGATGAAATTGAAAAAAATAATAATTTGATAAACCATTTTAAATAAAATCAATAGAAATTAAAAGAATGGGGACCCCAAATTTGATAGATGAAAAAAATTCATGGGGGATGAAATTGAAAACAAATTCTAATTTTATAAATTATTTCAAATAAAATGAATACTAAACAAAAGACTAGGGACTAAATTTGAAAAAAAAATTAATTGAAGGATTGCATTGATTTTTTTATGGTCATTGCGTTTCCCTAGGATAAGAGAGAAAATGAGAAAAAAGAAATTTGGCGTTGACGGTGGACCGGATGCGATGAAGCAACTTGCGCTATCTAGTAATGTAGGTATTGGCAAAAGGGTTCTATTGTTGCCTTTGAAGCCATCATTAGGCCATGTAAATGCTCCACACACGCTACCATAAATTTGTTTGGGCTCCCACACGCCTCCCTATTAATTATTTAAATCATATTATATATCTGGTAAAAGACACATTAGCCCCTCTCTTAATTTGATTATTACTGAAAAACCAAAAGAAAAATACACAAATGCCCTTGCACACCCATTTCGTTTTTTAGCTTCTAGGGTATGTTCGATAATTCACTTTTACGATTAAATTTGAAATGCCAAAAAGTACCCCCAAGTGAGAGACATATATCATTTTTCTTACAAGGGTACAAAAGTCATTATACTATAAAAAAGTATGTAGACCAATCTACCCCCAATTAACTCATCAATGTCTAGTGAATCTCATGGAAAATACAAAAATACCTCTAAGTGCAACCTTTATCAATTTTGCTAAGAAGGAGAAAGGTGTCAAAAAATTGTTCCAGCCCATGATATTTTAAGTCCATGTCTACAATGTAAATCCCAAGAATAAACTTTTACAAAATAATAATAATAATAATAATAAAAGGTGGGAGTTAAAGTGTGGAGAAAATCAAATAAATTCAATTGCTAAGCGGGGGATTTTAAAAGATGAAAAGAAGTAACTCAAATTATAAGGAAAAGGGAAGAATGGGCCAAAGTGTAATTAAGAAAGAATGAGACTATAAATACCCCATTTTCTCCTCCATGTGGCCGGCTGCACCAAGACAAGAAGGAGGAGGAGAAACACCAAAATTGTTAGAGCTATACAAACTCTAGATTACTAAGTAGAGAGAACATCCTTTGATAAAAGAGTTAACAAGGAAACAAGTGAAAAAATTATGAGGGAAAGAGAAGGAGAGGGCCAACTGCATGCAAGAAGGGAGGAGCCAAAAATCTTCAACCAAATTTGAGTTGAAATCCAAATTTCCTCCAAGTAAGGGCCCTAAATCTAATTATGAAAACAAATTTAAAATTTTATTAGGAATTATGAACCAATTTCAAAATTAGGGTTCTTGAGTGAAATTTAAGGGAATTGCAGAATTTGTTGAAATTAGGTTAATTGAAGTATTATAAGTTTCCTTGAATATGAAGTTATGCAAAAATACCAAAGAGAAATCAATGAGCAAGGGACATGAGTGGCCGACCATGTGAGGGTTGAATGGGAGGAAAAGAAATTCTGAATTTTTGCTTGATAAATCTTTGTGAGATGTTGTTATGATGTGAACAATGAGTAAAGGAGACCAACAATTGCATGGGAAAAAAAAGGGGAACCTTGGTCCCCTTAGGCCAAGTTTCGGCCAAGACCAAATTGAGAAGAGGGAGGAAGATTTTTGGGATGTCATATGTTAATGATGCATGAATTAGGTGTGTTAAGAAGTTTACTAATGAGGGAAAGCACGATAGCTTGATAGTAGGGAACTTCATGAGTCAAATATGTGTGTTACGTGAGGAGAAAATGAGGGTATTAACCTTATGTATAGCCTAGGACATATCTTAGGAGGAGTTGTAGAATGTAGAAATAGTTGTCTTGAGAGAAGAAATGGAAATGAGGATAATTGAAAGTTCATCTAAAAACCATCAATGAAACTGAGCAGATTCAGTACCTTGGTTCGAAAGAGGATTTTTGGCCAAACAATGATAAAATCCGGGGAAGGTTTCTCATAGATTTTATAGTCAGGGATGTTAGCTTTCCAACGAGTCTTACCTCACTTAAATTGGAGCTTTAGAACTCCATATATAGATAAATATCTAAGGAGAGATCGAGCTGCCACCTATGTTGGCAGATTCAGCAAATTGGAAAAAAAGGAAAATTTAGTCATGTTAGGGATATAATCAGGTTTCATTCCCTTTGAAAAATGTGTAGCGTCATGTCTTGATGTTTTAAAGGAATAAACCATACCATATTCGAAATTGAATTGTGATATTAGTTATGATTTGATAATGAACCATAATCTTAAGAGATGTAATGGAAACACAAATGTAAGGAAACAATTGTAAAAGGGGGGAATAAACATTGTTGTTATTATTATTGTTAGTTTGTGAAATATGATTTGAATAAGGAATAATGTAGTATGCTTGTGGATTCATGAGAAACCGCAAGACGGGCACAATAGCAGCAAGGGAGCGGAGCACGAGCCGAGCTTGTACAACATATAGGTATTCTATACTTATATCTTCCTTAAATAATGGTAATTTTAGTAATATGTTCAGTTCTTGGATTTCATACTTGTGTATGAAGCCAAAAGGAGAAAAGATAAGATGAAATGAATGAGGAATGAAATCAAATTTGATTTATGGATTCGATTAAGAATGATGAACTATAGTAATAAATTTCATGAATAACCGTTTCTTGGATTTGATTAGTCAGTCCCAAATATGGGATCCCGATGATGTTAGTAAGATTTGCTAACATCGACATGACCATTTTAGAGAATGTGGAATACTTAACCTGAATAACTATTTGGGCTAAGAATAGTTAATGATATCGACGGATGACATCGATATCAGCAAACCCAGAAAACTTGATTAACTATTCCTGATGTGAAAGCTAATGATATCAAGAATCCTTGACATCAGCATTCCCAAAAATATTACAAGGTATTATGGAAAATTGATTAACTATTTTGGGTTGGAAATAGTTAATGACATCATTCAGCTGCATTGATGTTGGCATTACCATAAAATTGATTAGTCGGTCCCGATAAGGGCGACTAATGACACCAATGAGATTCATTAGTGTCGGCATTACCCTCCCTAGGTTTTGGGAAGTGGTATAATTGCTATTCTCAGTGGAGAATAATTGATAGTATTAATGAAATGAAAATGTTTCGTGATTCCTAGAAGGATAAATTTAGAAATATTAGAAGGAGATTGAAATGGGAATTATAAGGATCTATGATAGTGCATAACATTGAATATATATCATTTGATCTCACTTCTCTACGATATTATTGCTTTTAATATAATTATTTCCAAATATTATGTTGTTGCAGGTCCATCATATTCACTACAGGAGTAATATTTTAGATCATTTAGTTTTTGTGTCATAGCATTCTTTAAATCAAATGTCTGAACGAAACTGTATTATTATGTACTTGTAATCGTAATGTATGTTTGTTTCGTTTACCTAAGATTTAATTTATGTCTGACTTTAAAATATGAATATTTGGAATATTGTGTTTGTACTCTTGAATAATATGATGTTTGAGACTTAGAATGATTGGGATGTGATTAAGCAATGAATAATAGATGTGTACAAGTTATTTGTCAATAACTTAAGACCTTCCAGTATATGAGAGACTTTGCTGAAACTTTTGTAGAAATTTCAGTAAACCTTGTATGAATTTGGCCAAAAACAATTCACCATGTTTTTTTTTTATGATTTATGAGTTGGTCCTGAAATTAAAGATGTTACACACAATGAAACACTGATCTCTTTTTTGTTTTTTAATGTCTAAACAAAGTACATACAATTTATTAGTGCTACATAATAGAAATTAATCAAAAAGCAAGAAATCTAGGCTTTTATGTTATTAAAAAATGCTTTAATATTTAATAGTTTAGGTTAATTTTCTTACGCACACTTTTAATATTGGAATGAGCATGTGGGATGATGGTTCCCTGCAATAAGACATGAAAGTAAGTACATAATTAAAAAAACTATAGAAACCATTGTCAACTACTAATTGATATCTTAAAAAAAAAAATATTAAGTGGCATATTAATGTGGCTACTAATTGCTTTGTGTGTTCAATGGGCTATAAAAGAAAAGGTGCTTGAATTATGAGAGTGGATTAGATAGAAAATGGAAAGAAATCATAAGAATTAAGAAAGAAAAAATTAAAACAGCTTGATCTGTTATGGTGTATACATTCACATTTTACTATGGATTCATACAATGAAATAATTATTTTACCCTTCTAAAAAAACAAATAACCTAATTTGAGGGCTAATATAGTCCACGAGACAAATTAGTCATTGCTAAATTGACCAAATGCATCTTAGTCATCTTACATTTTCATTTAACTTGCCTTTAAAAGCAAAAGTTACTAAATAGTCTTTAAAAGCAAAATTCATTTAACTTTTTAAGAATTTCATTTAAATTTGAAAAATAAAATGACTAAATTACCTTTAAAATAAATTAGTCCAAGAGATTTTTGTCATTTCATCCTAATTTTTCTAGCAATTAACAAGTAGATTTAGGGGTAATTTGATATTTTAAAAAATATAAATATTATTAAAAAAAGTTAACGGTACATGCGTGACACACACCCACACTTTTAGGGCGGTGTGTGTGGTACCTCTTAGAGAAAAAAAAAACTACCAATCACCATATCATCTGAAGCATTGAGTGGCGACTTATCGTCGACGATTGAATTTTCTTCACTTATATTTTCTCTCTCTTCTCCTCGAAAATCACGTTGGCCTAGCCAAAATTAAAACTTATCCTCCCATTTTGTTTTTTTTTTCAATTGTAATCTTCATTCTTTTAATTGCTCTTTATTTGTTTTTTATTCTATTTTTAATCAATTGTTTTTCAATTTATCCTTTATTATTTCATCCTATTTGACTTTTATATCAAATTTGATCCTCATTCTTTTGATTATATTTTTTATATTATTTTTTTAATTAAGTTTTTTTCAATTTCATCCCTCATCATTTTATTTATTTTTATTTTCAGTTAGATTTAGTCCTTATTCTTTTAATTATTCTTTTTTTTTTTTTGCTTTGGTTCGTTTTTGTAAACTGGTTTTCCTTTTTATTTTATTTTATCATTCAATATTGGATTGATTGAGAATTGTGCTTCAGAATTTGTTTTCAATGTGGTGAGCCTAGTCTCATGGCTTAGGTTATGGTTATGAAATGTTAACCTAGATTGACATTGTTTCTTCGTTTTTAAAATATTATTTTACACTAATTTCCTTTTTCAATTGTATCCTTCTATATTGGTTTATTAAAAATTAAACTTATTTATTTTTCTCAGTTAGCTTTCTATGAGGATAACCTGGTATTATGATTCAGTTCATAAATTTTCCATCATATCTAGGATTCGCTCAGGGCTTTTACATTATTTTATATTATTTTATTTTTATGTCAAATGTGGTTCTCATTCTTTTAATTGTTTTTTTTTCTACGGGTCATTTCTTTTTAAATTGATTTTATTTTTCAATTTCAACATTCAATATTAAATTGGTTGAGAATTGAGCATTGTAATTTTTTTCAATGTAGTGATCTCGGTCTTATAACCCAAGTCACAAGTAAGAAATGTTAACCCGGTTGCCATCAATCTTTTCTTTTTAATCTTTTTGTACATTGATTTTTTTTCAAATATTCCATCCTTCAAAACCTTGTTTATTGGAGATAGAGCTTCTTTATTTATTTATTTTTATTTTGCTTTCTATTAGGATGGCCTGACCTCACGACCCGTGTCACGGATTTGCCATACTAACTCAGATTGACTCGGGGATTTTATATAATTTTGTTTCATTTTATTTTTATGTCAAATTTTGTCCTAAATTTTTAATTGTTTTTTTTAAATTCTTTTTGTTTAATTAAATTTCATTCGTCAACATTGGAATGTTGAGAATTGAGCTTTATAAGTTTTTTCGATGTAGTGATCCTAGTCTCATCACGAATATGAGATGTTAACCTAAATTGACATCGATCTTCTTTTTATTTTTTTTACACCGATTTTATTTTTCGAGTTCAATCTTCAAGATTGTGTTTATTATAGATTGAGTTTTTTTATTAATTTTTATTTGCTTTCTACGAAAATGGCCTTGTCTCATGACCTAGGTCATGAGTTTATGATCTTAACTAGGATTGACTCGGAGTTTTTTATTTCATCCTTTGCAAGTATTCTTTTTCTATAGGTCATCATTATAACTCTTCATCTTTATATTCTATACATTTACTATAATTTATTTTTTATCATATAATTAAATTAAACCATCTTATTGGACTGACTAGGGTCTATAACTCGAGTCGCAAGATTTTATTTTCTTTAAAACATGCTAGTGATGTTTTTTTTTTTATCATGGACATACTCCTATACATGACCCACAGGTAGGTGACCATTCCCAAGAACTAAACTATGAGGAAGAACCCGTCAACTTAAGGTTCTCAGTTGATCGCACACTTACTTATAAGTTGAGAAATGCAAATGGTAGGATTCGAATAAATAATATTAGTTTCATCTAGTTAACTTCTTACCACTTAATTATTATTAATTGAGCTACTATCTCACTTGCATGCTAATAGATTTTTTACATTATTTTTTAAAATTATAAAAAACAACCTAGTCCGCGATGAAACGAGGATTAGTATACAGACATACAGTGATTAACAATATATAAATTACCCTTTCACTGAACAGTGGCTTGCAATGGGCGTGCAGCCACCTGCGTATAATCCAACACATTAAACCAAAATCGTAGGGCATGTGTACAGACTACCGAGTGGGTTTGTCCATAATTTCAATAATTGAGTTGTTTTGATCTTGAACCTTGATATATAATACTATACATATGTAGCAAAAGTTTTTATTTTTTCAAATTTCAATTTCTAGACAGAATTTCTATATGCATATTTGTCTAAGTAGTGTAGATTCAATATGATCAAGCGATGTAAGTGGGTATCACTTTCACTAGACAGATTTTCCACATTGGTGCTACTAAATAATGGTCTGCCCTAGCTATAGAAAATAAAGAGATGCCTTGGTCATGCCAATTTGACCACAATAGCTCAATTGGTAACACAATCCCCAAAAATTATGACAAAACTACAATTTAAATATATCACCGTCTTTGCCGATTTCAGAGAAAATTGAACTGGAAATTTGCAAGTAGTCAAACATAGAATCCTGGGTTTGAAATTACTTAATCAAAATTTGGAGTGTTTTTGGTAGCTTATTATTAGCCCTGATTCTCTTGTTGTGAAGCATGTGAGTAGCAGTAGGTAAGCTAGGATGCATCTAACACATGCAGCTGTAGGTAAGACATACTGATATTGATATTTAATTAGTATTATTATTAAGCATGGTATTCTGCGATATCAGATCTGCATGATAATTAAACTCAATAATAGTACAACATTACTCGGAATATACTCCGTTGTTGCTTAATTCGTGTGATCATTTCATTAATGGGGTTCATGTTACGACCTATATATAATGCATTATAAAAATATGGGCAAAAAAAAAAAAAACAACCTTAACTCTGTTTAATTATTGTTCATTTATAAATTATCTTCCTCGTATTTTTTTAATTTAAGTTGACCGACATACTCTGTGTGCAGTCTGGCATTGACCAGATGAAGAATGTTTGTAGGCAACTAGATGTATAATTTACTAGCATTTGAGTGAAAGCATGCTGAACTACAGCTTAGATGGGAAAATTGTTAGCTAGCATATATTTTAAATTGTCTTTGAAAAAGAAGCTTCTTTACTAGCTAGATCTAGGGTGTTTCTCGATTTTTTAGACAGAAGAATACAGTAAGAGTTTTCTCATGTTTCATCCAAGTAAACCATGTTGATGAAGAGAAAAGCCGGTGGAGATTATCTAAGGTTTTAGCCAGAAGACAATCATAAAGCTTTAAGCATTTAGATAAGGAATTACAAAGCTGATAATGTTGACCCCGATGGTTTTAGGGTATATTTCTTTTTTAACCATTAGGGTTCATATCTCAAAATGCTTGCTAATTTGTGGATAACAGCATGCTTTTGACTTAACTAAAGGTGTGCAAATATTGGATAGAGAATAGCAACAGCCACAATAAAAAAAAATAAACATAAGGGATTCGATATTAATTGCATATTTGCTTACTTTTTTTTGATAATCAAAGTCATACGTACGAGCAGGATTCGAAATTAAGACTACTTTATCTCCTCAACTTGTTGAAGTGAGTACTGCAGACCTTCGCATTTCATATCTAAGTTACTAGAGGAAGGAACCAACAAATTGGATCACTCTACTTCACCCCAAAATGGGAAAGTAGAGAACCAAATCTAACAGTGCTGAAGGAAATTGCATTCATGTATACTTGTGTGCGCCAATTTTTCGACTCGACAAAGCAACCAGAAGAAGCTCAAAGTAAACAAAGGGCGTGTGTTTTTTCCCTCTTCTGATACCCACAAAAATTCATGGAGTTTGTGGCTCACTAACTGTCTGGTGCTTGTCAATTCGAGCCCAAATCGTACGAAGGAAGATTACGATATGCCCACGAGGGGGCAACGTGCAATCGGGGCATCATTCCTCAAATTTCCGTTGTTGTTTCTTGCAGTAGGGCAGCCCCATTGATGTCCCACAAGAGCTAAAATTTGATCTTTCAGGTGGCCAAGATGGCACCAGATCACATGGGTACACCCCTTTTCGTAACATTAGGTCACCTAATGTGGGCTAAGTGGAAGAAGAGCGAGGGAGGGAGAATTTTTATATAAATCTTGCAAACAAAGAACGAAAGAAACAACAGCAAAGACAAGCACTTGATCATCAAAACAAAATGTCATGGGGACCTTAACACATGGGGGGCGGCTTTGAGTTTGTGAAAGTGGAGCCAGCTCAAAGGTGAATCTTTTGCAAAATGTTTGCTGGAAGCACTCACCTGGGGCAAAGTCTTGTGTTCAAGTTGATCATAATCTTTAACTTGAAAAAAAATAAAATAATAATGTCAATCTTTCTTCTTTTCACTTCCTCGTTATATAATTAATGTCTAATGTCTATCTTATATTCAAATAATTAAACTAATAAATAATAAACACCATGCTGGAAATTCATGCAATGCAATGTGATCAGTGACAGCCAGCTCTGCAATTGCCAAAATAAAGATATTTGATGTCATGAAGTAGTGGAGTGCTCTTAAAATTTTCCTATATTTAATTATATGAAAATAAAAATGTTATCTCTTCGATCCAAACCTCTTTCCCTTGTTAATGCGTTTTTCTTTCTGATATTTTTTATTAGAATTTTTATTTTTTAAATAAAAACTTTTCGTAATCTTAAAAGCAAGTTTTAATAAAAATAAAAATAAAATAATAAATTAATGATTTTAACGTGAATGTGTTAAAAATATATCTATAATAAATCAAAAATGATTATATAATGGTTATAATTTAATATTTCGGTCAAATTTCAAACACACACTATGCATATCTTTGAAAACATGAGCCAAGTTTATAATGGTTATTAAAAGAAATTGTTCATTTCTTTCATAAATGGGATCATTTGAGTCATTAGTTACAACTAAAGATTACACAATATTCCATAAATTGCACGATTGTAACCTCAAATTGGAAGAGATCTCAATGAATGTTGGATTTGATTGTGTTGGAGAATAATATAAATTATATCTTGGAATCTCATCTAATAACTTAAGCTATTGGGTTGAGATGGTTCTTTGATATGGTATCAGAATTTTGATAATCAAGCGGTCACAAGTTCGAATCTCACTATCCTTATTTATTTGATAAAAATTAAGCACAAGGTAATATAAGTCTGTGCAAGTTTCAAGTCCAAAGGGCTTTTACTTGAAGGAATGTGTTGGAGAATAATATAAATCATATCTTGAAATCTCACCTAATAGTTTAAGTTATTTGGTTGAGATAGTTCTTTGATAAATTGTTTTTGAAGACGTCAAGCTAATTGATACAACATTTTTTATAGATTACCAGCTAACTTGATGTGTTCAAGACTGCCTAAATGTATGACTTCTTACAGGAAACGGAGGGTCGATTTTGAAATGGATCTAAAGTATTTCAACAATATTTACTACACAAGACCACATCACACACATACAGTCTTGTCCATTCAAGCACACATGGATAAGAGGAAGACACAATTAGGAAGAATAAATGGATGGATTTGTACTCAAACTATAACCTAATAATTCTAATCAATTGGGTCTCCTAATTAACAATAACATCTTCCCATTGAGTCCTACATCTATTGGACTTAATCTAGTTAACTCCCTCTTAGGTTTGTTTTCGAGTGTTGCATGCAATAGTTGTAGCTCGAAGCTTTGATTAATTCAGGCTAAGAAGCATTCTTTTTGGTTAATTCGTGGAAGCTGCTGAGGCTGTTTTCTTCCAGATCTGGCTTTTCTGACGTGCTCTAGTTTAGAGGTTTGTGAGATTTGTTACGCTATAAGCTTTATATTGGTTTGTGGGGAATTATAGAGGCAGTGGGCTTCGACTTTTTTGTGTTTTGACTTTTGTCTATCTTCATTTAATTTGAGTTTAGGTATGGACCGGCAAGGTATTAATTTTCTATGAGTTTTTAAATGAATATGTATATATACTGGTATTATCCATTACACGAGAGATACTCGACCCATTATTATTTTTAGTTAGCTAAGTCAAACCTTACTGGTTTTTATGTTAGTTGCAAACAATCTGCATGCCTTGTCGACATGAAGTAAGATTTTGAACTTGAAACCCCACAATTAGGAGGCGCTCCATCTTGATGGTCTTTTTTTTTCCTGTGCAGATGAATATCATGCATAGAGGATTGAACACTTATATTATATAAAAAATGATTTCTTTAAATAAAAAATATATATTATTTGATGCATTTCTAAATAAATTTTTTTTTAAAAAGCTACCGCTACTATAATTGTAAACACTCCCCCGTAAAATAAAAGGTTAGGGACAAGCAACTTTAGCTAGATGTTTGATCAAGGCATACATAAATTCAACAAGAAAAGAACCCATTGCCCAGTTTGTCTTTGATTGAATACAGGGATTCAAGTTTGACAATTAGTTGAATATTTCTAGCAAAATCTGGTAAAAGCTTCCAATAAATGAGCTGATGCTGATGCACTTTATACGAATGAACAAGGTAAAATAATATAGCTTTTCTAGTCTACACTGCACATGAAACATA
>Ga0307518_10001804_pt1 | contig 15826 bp, 6 predicted proteins | sample 25_EM_MG_FD_203889 | JGI IMG/M metagenome (GOLD analysis project Ga0307518, IMG submission 203889) | Populus trichocarpa ectomycorrhiza microbial communities from riparian zone in the Pacific Northwest, United States - 25_EM | ecosystem: Host-associated > Plants > Roots > Unclassified | place...
CATCCAATTCTTCAGGTTGGATGATGTTTTTAAAAAAAAACTGAGTTTTATTTGTATTTTTATATCGTTTTCATGTGTTATTATTAAAAATAAATTTAAAAAAATAAAAAATATATTATTCTGATATATTTACAAGAAAAAACACTTTGAAAATCAATATTTACTAGAGTACTTCCAAACAGTATATTTAGAAATAGATGAATAAGGGTGAAATTTTAATTACTCAGCTATAAATTTTATTAGGAAATTCTGCATACTTTGTTTCTTATAAGAATCAACTCTCTTAAACCGACCGAGAAATCGGAAAAACCTTAGAAGATGTTTTTTTTTTTAACTTTGAATTATGTTTTAGTTATTTTCATATTTATTTTCTTAAGTAGATCTAAGAGTTTTACTTGAATTTTCCTATATAGAGTGGTTGGCTCTAGTCAATATACAAATAACATTATGTATTATTAAGGGCAGACTTCGTATTATTCAGATTTTATAAAACAAAGAGATTTTCTATTTTTTGTTATACGTACACTGCGTTGATTTGTATAAGATTGATTAGGCTTAATTTGTTGTCGTTGCTATTGTCCTTGAATATGTATTCTCACGAGTTTTGAAAAAAAATAGCTCCTCCCATCTACAAATTCCCACCAAATTCGTGTAATTTCCAAATAAAAATGTCAGATTTTATGTGCTTGGATCGTTTCTTGAAACGAGTTGAGGAGAAAGGCTGCCTTCTAAAGTTTTTTTTTTTTTTTTTTGGTAGAATAACAACGATAAATTAAAGCATTAATTTGAATTCTCAGCATCGCACTGGGTCTCACAAGCAACATTCGCAAAGCTCCAAAAATCTTATTCTCATGGTTACATCTTCCAATGAATGGAACTAAAAGACGGGTGATTTGGTAGAGAAATGAAAGTAGTGGCAGCACTCACGTAGTTGTCGTCCATGATACAGTCCATGTCTTTACTGCCCAAACTCTTCCTCTTGCATTTTTCTTGGCATAGACTATAGACTTAGTCAAGTTCAATGCCCTAATTAACAGTAACCTCATTTCTCGTACCAATACCATCACCAGCTTTAAGTGTTATGTCTGTTTCTGGTCTTTTGAACCACCATTTTCCTTTTTGACGTCGCCCATACATCAGGGAAAGGAAAATCAAACGTTCGATTGGATCCTTTTTCAAGAGAAGATTACAAATCCCATCTTACTCCTTGCCAATTTACAAGGAGACTTGAGTGGGATGTTTTGTCCATCTAGTCATTGAAATGACATGTTGTTCTTAGTTTTTTAGGTGCCAGTGCCATTTTCCTCACCGGTGGCCAAAAGGGCCTGGCATGCTAATTAATCCACAAGAAAAATCAATCATTTCATATACAAGTTGATGTAGAAGTGTTTTTGAAGTATATATATGATAATTCCCTTGCTACCCCTGTGAGATTGATCATATTGTCATCAAGACTGATATTGTAAGATGCTGTTTTATTTAACGATCAGGCGTACGTCCCACCAATCTCAGTGCTGCCATTTTCCAAGCAAACTACAATATTTACCTCTAGATTTAAAATAATAAGAAAAAAAAGGTAAAGAAAACGTTTCGGCCTGCATATGTTACCAGCTCCAAGTAAAAGCCAAGACTTTTTGGAGCATTCTTCATGCATTCCAACCGAGATTAATCAGCCTAAAGCTAGCACAAGTAATTCATGTTGTATATACCCATGATTCATTATATTTGTGGCATAATTTCATGGTAAGCACCGCCGTGACTAATGATTAGCCTCTCAAAATTGCTCTACCCTACGTGCCAAATAAATTAAGCAGCTGATGATTACCAAAACTTCAATTCTATGAAACTTATGATTTTGAATAGCTCACCTGGGGTTATCATATTGATGTGATGTTGACTGTGTAATGACATAAAGGTGATGTGTTTTCCATTAGTTATGGGCCTATGGCCGATGCTTAAAGACAAAGTGTAAACTACAAAAGTACACTGTTCTTGTTCATCATATATTCTTCTAGGAAGTTTCCTACATCTTTCCTCTGCAATATGTGAAATGCAAGTTCAGTCGTGTAGCATAGGCTGGGTTCAAATTAAGACTATACATCTTGTTCTGGTAAACAGAAAACCTTTTGCTTGTGTTATACTTGCCTTCAACGACTATTTTGAGACCAGGCAATGTAAATAATGGTTGACTTGACCACCGTGAAAAAACACCATCAGTATGGTGCCTGAAATTTCAGAGAATATGTTTCGCCCTTTAGTCAAATCAATCAATGCGGAAACTGGCTTGCTTTCACGAGCTAGTAGGCACCAGAAAGCTCCTTCAATTTCGCTCTTGAGCGCCAATTAATTATAAAAGTTGAAACGATATCATCTTAAGATTTTTATTTTAAATAGTTAAAAGTTAATTAAATCAATTCCATACTCTGTTCAAGGACCGGATTAGCTCCAATCAAGTCTCGTAGCTATATATGTAACTAGCTAGTTGAATATATATATATTTCTTTGGCAAGAAGTATAATGCAAGAAATTAACTGAAGTGACTATCCAAAAGAGCTTAATAATTGGTGATGTAGTCACCTCGATGGACTTCCAACTTTTTGCATATATGTTTATGCTCTCGATCGATAAACAGATATCGTTTTGATTTATTCAAGAAATCAAATGTTCCCTCCTTCGATCGGTACGTAACATATTAGATGTGACAAATTGCCTTTGATGGTCGGCAGGCCCCGGAAGAAATTTATGCCCCAATGTGAATAGATTAACAACTGTTAGAAAAGTATATAGATTTGCAAATATATGTGTATATAATATGCTACGCTATGCTATATGCTATGCTATGCTATGCTATGTGTACAGAAATGACAAAATCATGGCCGCGTTAACAAAGCCAACATAGATGAAAGCTACAAAAGCTGTAATGAGGGGACAGCTCAGGGAGAATCATCGTTAAAAAAATAACTGTGTCTGTAAAAGATGGATCCACTAGCTCTAGCTGCAGCCGGCTAACAGAAACGATCTCCTAGCAAAAATCTAAGACTTTTCTCTCTCAAAATACCTTCACTAGAATTCATCACTTAGGAAATGCCTATGTCCTTTATTTGTCTCTTGTCTCCCACCCCCCTAAACCTTTCCCTCTCTATAATATATCATCATCTACCCTTCGTCTTCCTTGCTCACTAAGCATTCCCACTATTTCAAGTGAAATTTTTAAAATTTCTATATCATGGAATCATCAAACCAACATGATGAAGACTCGAAGAGCTCAAGCGACGAAGAAATTACCGATCGATCCTATCAAGATACAGGCACCGGCCGGTCCTATGAGTGTGTTTTTTGCAAGAGAGGCTTTACTACTGCTCAGGCTTTGGGAGGACATATGAATATTCATAGGAAAGATAGAGCCAAGTCAAGGCCTAGCTCAGTTCCTTCCTTTTCAAGCAAAGTTGATGAGGATTTTCCCAGTTTTCGAGGCTACCCTCCCCTTCAAAGTTACCCAGCTCACTATCCTACACCTCACGAGGTACATACGAATTACCAAACATTTTTTCCGTTATCCTCGACATGGGGTATAGGATCCCCATATGCACAACAACACAATGGTGATTTCTATGCACAAACTCCACAGCATTTGTATCCATTCGGAGAAGATATTTGGAGAGGGAGTCTAAGCCAGCAAATCGATCCATCCCATGTAGATGATAATACCAAAGAAAAAATAGAAGACGGCAGTGAAGCAGATGATGATTTGGATTTGGAGCTTAGACTTGGTCATGATCCATAATATTCTATCTAGGTATTTCAACTTAATTGCTGTGTTTAATTTATTGTAAAGCTGTGGATTTTTCAATGTTTCAAGCGAGTACAAAGCATTTATGATGTTTAATTAGTTTGCTTTAGTAAGTACTAGATTTATGGAATACATGTTTGCGGCAATTGATGTACCTAGAAGACATTTGTAGAGCTAGGGGGAAGGAATGTTTTTCTTTCTCTGGTACCTCAAAGAAGGATGAGGGGGAGTGCTGGCTCATTCTAAGATCATCAATTGGAGGTTACTACTGATGTTGAAGGTGGTTTTGTCTCTCCTTCATTTAGTATCCAATAACCCTAGATTCATTTAGGGTTCTGTAAGATTTCTTTGCTTCACATGTGTTATCAATTTAAGATGTAATATTTAAACAGTACTTAATAAACTTTCGCATTATTTCATGAAGCTTTATTCCTTATTATCCTACAATGAATTCCCATTAAATGCCAATGTTCATGACAAGAGTTAACTTATATATAGCAAGTTAAAGTTGCTAGAAACCCTAATTGCTTCGTTAAAGGTGGAAGGAATGCTGGAAATTAAGAAGGATAACCCCACCTTATATGAAGTGCTGTCCTATTATCCTAGCTGCTTTAATCATTGCAAGAGACTTACTAAGAAATGTTTTAGTTAGACTGTGAAGTTGCTGAAAATTAACTAATTCTAAATTATAAGTAGAACCCGGTTTCGAAAATCTCGAAGAAATTATGGGGCTAGCATTAATAGTAAGGTTTTCTGGAGAGCTTAAAGGTGCCTCTTCATATATATGCAAGGGCTAGATCGATAGATTCCTTTATGATTGAATGAGCTATGTATATGTGTGTGTAGAATTATTTCACCAAATTAGAGAGATTGGACCAAGTAGGAAGCATGCTTATGCATGAAGCCATGAACTAGAGCAGAAATTCCACAAGCATTTATTATTTTCTTATCCAAAATGCTTACTATGGAAGTAAGTAATTTATTCCCAAAGGTTTCAGTCTTCCACCAGCTGAATCCATGGTTAAAGATGCCTACGCGTTAGTCTCAACCTATGGGAAATATTCTCACTGTGGTTATTACGTGCCAGTTTTACTGAAGCTCTCTGATTATCATCTGATTTAATTTGCTATATCTCTAGGTTGGTAAATATCTTGTTGTGTTTCAGTGCACTATTTTCCTTCGTTAAGGTGATTTTGTTGTGTATATTGTCATTCCCATTTTGCTGGCTTGGGTAACTCTTTTAAATTATTAATAAAAATTCTGATCTCATTTACTCAGGAAAAAGAAAAGAAAAGTATTTCCTTTTCTTTTAGAAATTTCATCTTTGAATCTAATTTTATTTATATGATAAATTGGATGAATAAGCAATCTATTACATCATGAATAAGCATCTTGTTTCTTCTCATAATAGGACTATTTGTCTTCTTATCATGTTGTCATTTTTTAGAGTAATTAATGATAGTTTACAAATTACTAATTACAACAGCATAATAATGGATTATATATGCAAAAATTACAACAACAAAAAAATACTAAGAGGCATCAATTATTTACTTACACCAAGATACAGTTTATTGTGAATTGAAGTAGTAAAATATTGTTTTGTCCTTACTTAAAAAACTCAAATAATATGATCTTAGGGGTATAAAGGTATTAATTTTTAATGGGATTTATTTGTTATTATCATATTAATTAGGGTTATATAAGTCCCTTTACATTTTACATAAACTATTTAATAACTTCCATACCCTTAGTTAAAAAAATTAAAGTTGGGTATAAGAGCTTTTTAGTATTTTTAACATTCAAATGAACAATTAAATGATCATATTACTCTTACATTTCTAAAAAAATAAAACTGATGGATAGGGTCACTTGGGTCTTTTCCATGCAATTTTTTTATTATTATCAACTTAAATGAGAGACAATTAGATCTTTAAACATATATGAAAATAATTAAAAAATAAAATTTATGGGCATGAGCCAAGTTGGGGGCACCAATGCTATTTGGACGGTGTGTGCATCATTAGAAGCAGTGTGTTGTCCTATACATTATAGTATGGCGCATGTAAATAGTGGAGGTGCGGTTAATCGCCAATGAACTTTTTTCTTTTCCCCTCTCTTTTCTCTCTCCACACCTTAATTAATTTTCGCGACAGGCCTTCTAAAAATCAAATATGTCTTCGAGTTGTTGTTTATTTTAATTTTGGTTATTATTTTTTTAATTGTTATTTTTTTTTTTTAATGTTTTTTGAAGTTTTTTTTTCGATTTTATCCCTAAACATTTTATTTCATTTGTTTTTTTATCCAATTTGATCATCATTCTTTTAATTGATTTTTTTAATCCTTTTCTTATTTTTTTTGTTTCGATTTCATCCGTGAATATTTTATTTTATTTAATCTTTTTATTCAATTTTGATCCTCATTCTTTTTATTGCAAATTAATTTTTATCCATTTTGTATTTTGTTTTCTAATTTAGTACCTAATTGTTTTTTTTGATTTATTTTTTACACAAGGATTTCGTCGCATGACTTGAATCATTGATTTATAAGATTGTCTCAATTTAACATAGGTCTTTTTTAGGTCTTTTTTATTTATTTATTTTTTAATTTTATCATTGAATATTAGACCTTAAGTTTCATTATTTGTTTCACTTTTTTTTTTTGTGGGGTTATCCCAATCTCGTCTACCTAGTTATGGGATAGTGGAGTTAACTTGGATTTACTCGAGTTTTTTTTTTGCGTTTCTTTTTTTAAAATTGATTTTTTTTTCAATTTCATCCTTTAATATTAGGTTATTGGGTCTTGAACTTTGTTATTTTTTTTTTACTTTTCTTTCTGCAGGGTTATCCAGGGTCACGGGTTGGTGAAGTTAACTTGGGTTGACTCATGTTTTTTTTTATATTTTTTTTATTTAACTTCGGCCTTTTTTTCTATGTCCATTTTTTAAAAAAAATATTTTGTATCCCGAACTCATGTTGAGGGTCACGAGTTAGTTAACCCGGGTTGACTTGATTTATTTTTCAACATTTTTGTTAAAATTTTTCTTCAATTTCATTCTTTTACATTAGGTTATTAGGCCTTGAGCTTTGTGATTTTTTTTCTTTATTTTATGTGTGGTTATCACGGGTCACAGGTTCGTCGAGCTAACCTAGGTTTACTTGGGTTTTTTTTAATATTTTTTTAATTGATATAACTTCAGTCCTTTTTCTAGGTTTTTTTTAAACAATTTAATTTTTTATCCCGATATCATGACGCGAATCACAGGTTAGCCTAGTTAACCCGGATTGGCCCGAATTTTTTCTCTGGTGTGTTTTTTTAATTTTTTTTTTAATTTCACCATTTGACATTAAGATATTATTTGTTATTGCGGCAGGGCCGTGCTTTTCAAGAAAACTATTTTTTTTACTTCAAATTATATTTTTATATTTTTTTATCGTTTTTATATGCTGATGTCAAAAATGAATTCTAAAAAATAAAGAAAATATTATTTTGATGCATTTCCAAAAAAAAAAAGCACTTTAACAAGCAACCACTACCAAAATGTCAAACACTACATAAGTAATCGGGCCTTGAACTTTGTGATTTTTTATATTTTTTTTCTATGAGGTTACTCTGATCTTATATTTTGGGTTCTCTATTAGTCAAGTTAACTCAGATTGACTTGAGTTATCATTACCTTAATATCTTTTTTGACATTATACGGGCCACCTATCTAGTATTCTCTAATTATTCGCAGCTAGGGTGGAATTGCTAGAAAAAATGAAAAAAAAAATCCTTCTATTGTCAAAAAAAAAAGAAGAAGAAAGAAAACAAATAGACAAAAAAAGAAGAAAGAAAACAGATATTGCAAGTGATAACAAGATATAGCAATAGCGGTACTTTGCAAGTGAGCTAGTAACTTAGCTAGCAATAGCCAATTGGTAAGAAGTCAACTAGAGAAAGAAGATATTCCTGGTTTGAATTATACCACTTGCATTTCTCAACTCGCATATAAATATGATCGACTGGGGATTTCAAATTGGTGGGCCCTCCCTCGTGGTTTGATCTTAGGAGTGGCCGCTCACATGTGGGTCGCGTCCAGAAATATATCCATGAAGCCATTCCCTTAAAATGAAGGTAAATTTAATTAAATTTCCACTTAAAATAATTCCTTAATTTCGCATGAGTAGCAATACATATAGCTAGCAAGAACATTCTCTCTTCTGTATATATAATGTTTTTGCTTATAAAAAAAATTAGGTTTCTTTTTATTTTTTTCCATTGACTTTAAAAAAAGAAAAAAAAAACTGTTCATGGTATCTGAATATGCAGATTAGCATGCAATATAATTAAATTTTGGGACTGCAAGTGCATACTTTAATTAAGAGTACTGTATTTATTTATAATATTGGCTACATTTAATTGAAGGCTTGGGACTTGATTATCTAACATAATAAAAATGGCAACGGCAACGGCAACGGCAGTGATGTCAGAAAAAAAGACTAAATTTTTCGAGTAACAAGCAGTGCGTGTGTACGTGTGTGTATATATATATAATTATACACACACACATAAAAGTATAACAACGCTTGATTAAAGTGAACAAAAAAAAGATATAAAATACAAAGACAATCGAATATCTAAATTGTCATAGTTGTTTAAAATAAATAATCAAGAACATCTAAAACTTAACTCCTCTCAACATGAGATAATCAGATCTAAATCACAAAAGTCACATGTTTTCTCACCTTATTCTGTAAAATTATTAACCAAATGAATATTATCCTCGTAATCTCACGCTAAACATATTTTTGTGTTTTAAAAGTATTTTTAAAAAAGTTTAATTTTATTTATTTATTTCAAATTAATATTTTTTGATCATTTTGATACGCTGATGTAAAAATAATTTTTTAAAAAATAAAAAATATTATTTTAATATATTTCTATAAAAAAAACACTTTAGAAAATAATTATAATTTCATACATTTTCTTAAAACATCATGGACCGTAACCACGAAGACCATGGAGACTGTGTACGGCCATGAGCTTAGAAATGAGCATTCGTCATGCCTTGCTAGGCGGACGTTGCGGGTATATACGACTCTTTCAGCTTCTCAAACTGCAGGCTAATGAATGTTAGACCAAGCTCGCAATATACAGCTAGCTCGTCATCATGGACCATATCAAATTTTATTTATATTTATTTTGGGATAGCTGTAAACCTCTAGACGTGTATAATAAAATATTACAAGTATATATCAGAGATAAATGTCCACAGCAACAATTGATCGCCGAAATTAAAGCTGCAGTTAACAAGATGATTCCATCTCGATATATTATTTAAACCTTGGCTCCCCTAAAATAATCTACTCGCTCCGCACTGACCATACCTATATTCTTCGGGTTAATTCCTATATTATTTAATTTCTCCATATATTTTTGTCATCCTTGCGAACGTTGTCGATAGTCCAGTTCTTTCTTCTTTCAAAAAGCATTCCATTAATGCTAGTAATGTCCGCGGCTGACCGCTGTATAGAGATATCAGATGTGCCTTCAAATAGATGGGGGAAAGGAATAAAAAGAGTAGGTGATTAATTATGTGTTTCCTTGTTCCCATAAACGTACGTAGTTATGTCTCAAAAACAGCAAGGTCAAATCCCAGTTTTTTTTTTAATCCAAAATGATTAAATTTCGTAATTCTAAATTTAAAGGTCTTAAAACCTGTTTGGAATTGCTTTTCAAAAATACTTCCGAAAATATTTGAATTTTTTTTTTTTTGCTTTGAAGTAATATATTTTTGATGTTTTCCAATCATTTTGATGTACTGATCTCAAAAATAATTTTTGAAAAATAAAAAAATATTATTGACACACTTTTTTGAGTGAAAAGCACTTTGAAAAGCAATCACAACCACTCTTAAGCTATATATATATATATATATATATATATAAAAAAAAAAACAAATGGTCACATGGATTATTTTTGTCATAAACATATTTATTAATAAAAATGTAATGACTCACACAAGAGATCTAGTGCAACAAAGACGCTGTTTGGGATTGCATTTGAAGTATAATTTCATAAAAAATTAATTTTTTTAATATTCTTAATGTTAAAAATAATTTTTTAAAAAACTATTATTTTAATATATTTAAAAAAAAACATTTCAAAAACAGTTTTAGATAGCCGAAAGTACAGACCGGTTTGATTTCTAGATGGAGCATTTTATTATTATTTTTTTTCACCGTTGTCTTTTGAGCAGCTGATTTTTTTATGACATTGAATAAAAAACAAATGAAACGTCGTTTTAATTTTTCAACCACTGAAGACGTAAGATGATGACAATGATGTATAATGAAGAAGACTGGACTGACAAATAAATGCCTGTAAAACAGGCGATAATCATTGCGGATTAGCTGGGAGGTATTGCTTGAAATCCGTCCACCTGGTTTTATAACGGAAGGAAAGACAAATCTTTTTGTTTCTTTTATCTCCGGCATTGATATCTTTGTTGATCATGACATAGTGATGTATTACATACCTCATCAGTCCATCTAGCTTTTAATTACATTTTAGAGCTGTGCAGCTGCCATGGCGCCCAGCTGTTTTCCTGCGGCTTCGTGAGTCGTGATTTTTGCCATTTTTGGCTTCCATGAAAGCTAGTAGATGGATTGATACCCATGTTGCAATCGCCAAAGCTTAAAAAAGGTTGACAACAGGATAGGGGAGAGGTTCGAAACGGAGCAATAAGATTTAAAAGCTGCTTTGAACATGCCAAGGCATGTCCACTAAACATAATTGGTTCGGTTAGTCAAGCTGCCCTGATTCAAAAAAGAGTAAATCCGAATTATTTCCCTGTTTATTTTTACATTTTAAAACCACTTTTAAAATAATTTAAATTTTTTTTATTGTTTACTTTACTTCAAATTAATATTTTTTTTAATATTTTCATATCATTTTGATGTGCTAATATCCAAAATAATTTTTTTTAAAAAAACATTATTTTAATACATTTTCAAATAAAAAACACTCCCAAACACGCTTACAAAAGCCTGGTTGTACAGCACCACCACCGTGATTTTTATTTTTATTTTGGATTTTTTTCTTCAATTTTTTTTATTTTTTAGTGTTTTATGATATTTTAATATGTTGATGTTAAAAATAATTCTTTAAAGAAATATTATTTTAATACATTTCAAAAATAAAACATTTTAAAAAACAACCTCCAACACAATATCAATCACTAAGCAATTTGCGGTCAAGTGTTTTACCTCATAAGATTAAGCAACTGGCTGATTTCATGCAACTGAAAACAAAAACACGAGCAACGACTTTACATCCATTCCATGAATTCAACACACGTTTAAGACATGAAACATCTTTACACAAAGCATGCCTGGGTGAGTCTATCACAAGCAGGAACATTGATTATAGTAAAAACGTTAAATGGGGTAATCCCGGTTCTAACACAAGGCCCACAGCTATACCAAATCCATCAGAGGAATATTACCTAGTGAGATAGTATATAATTAGGAATAGGACCACAAATGATGCCACGAGTGTAAACATTCTACGGCTTGATTTGGTTTCAAATACCTATGTAAAACAAACTAGCCATCAGTCGGCCATTACAAGAAAGGTGTTCAGCAAGAAAACATGTATAAGAAAGATACCCAAAAGAGTAGAATCTGCAATTACTATGAGAAGCAAAAGGAGGGGGGAGAATCATCTAATTTACATACCATCTTAAAGCGATCCATGGTTCCTGACAGCACTCCCCTGGAAGAATCCATATCATTGCCCTAATGCAAACAGTATCACATTATTATAACAGCAAAAACAGAATAAAAAAAGAAAGCACAGGCTGCAGTATATATACCATTCTGTCTAGCATAAGATTATGGTTGTCCACCTCTTCATTTATATCACCTGACAGCTGCATAATTAACATGCATTAAAATATGCTCGGATGTATAAGAAACGTAGTTCATGGACAAATGAAATTATACGAGTTCTACCAGCACAACAATAATTCCAGCTTAAATTTTAATTCCAGATACTGGATTAAGCTTTTAACACCTAGCCATTTCAAATTTGAACTGAATAAAAAGCTCAACATATTGGTAGGGCATGCTAACATGTAATTTAGAGATCATAACACCATTCTTCCTAGAAAACACAAGATGATTTTCAAGAAAGGCTAATTATGCTTGATATCTAAAAGCATTAACATCTTATCTTTAACAATATTACTCAAAATTACTGAATTCAGATTGCTGAGAAACCAGAGACCAAATTTAGGAAAATTCAGAGAAGCTTTGCAACTACAGGGACTGGTGGGACAAGGCTCTCACTTCTTTTCCCTCTGATGTTCTTAGGTCTCAACATTGAAAAAGCAGAGCATAAATTAGCCTAATAATAACATTGTCATACTCTCATCATTACTGCATGAAAACCAGAAAAACGAGAATTCAGGAATATTCTGAGAAGCTTTGCAGCCTCAGACAGTGAGATAAAGCTTTCACTTGCTTCTCTCTCATGTATTCCAGGTCTCAACATCCAGAAAGCAGCATAAATTAGCCAGATAACAACATTGCAATACTCCTATCAATTGACTGGCAACCTACTTTACTAGCTGAGAAAACTCACTCTCTTCAGCAGAATGACTCTATCTTGCAATCCTTCCAAAGCTCTTTCATTATCTTGCTCATCAATCTCATGGGAGGAGTAAGAGGATGAGGCTCTGATGCCACCCTCCTCAATTCCATCAAAAAGAGCAGCTCTATTGTTACGGATGTCCCTGTGCAGAAAAGGTTTCTAGTATGATGCTGAATGTCAAGGTAATACCACTATGGCACAAACACATTAGCCAAATAAATATGGGCAGCCTCCTCCAGTAGTAGGAGTAACTCATGTAAACTAGGAGGGCAGCTGATAGATGAAGTTATGTTTCAGTCTCCCAAAGAAATTGTATCAGGCTTAACTAGTAACATGTGTCTTCAGTTATACAGGAACCAAAAGAAATGCATAGCTTTTTCAAGAACAAATATATTAGAACAGTAACTTGTATCACAAAGAAAAATCAAAAGGAGAAATTAATTATGGTAAGCAAAAGGGGGGAACAGATAATTAATGGCTAGAATTGCAGTGCATGTTTTATATATTTTTTTTTGTGTGTGTGTGATGGGGCACATAATGTAAAGCCCATTACAAAAATGATTTTATATCAGCATGTCCACATTACAAAAATTCATTTTATGGAAAACCATCTCACACCGACATTTTCCATATCATAAGTTTCAACAGAGTTCCAGGAAGGTTTTCATCACTAACAAAAACAAAGTCAATGCATAATCTTGAACTAAATCTTTTATGTATTAGACAACATTGAAGGCTTTTCTGTAACAGCACACTCAGCGGTATTATGTGCAGGAATAAATTAGTTTTATAAAGTAAACCCTGAATGAAAGAAAGTGGCCAGTATCTAGATACCAATAATGACGATAACCTTAGAAAGAGAGGGAGGGGTTACTAAAATTTATACTGCCAAGTGACCAGAGTTTGCAATGATAATAATATACAACATTCATCAGATTTTAAAGGATTTTCCTAACCCAGGTTAATCCACTTTAAAAAAAAACACCACATTCTAGTTATCAAACAAACTAAAATACCAGTTCCATCTTCAAGAATTTACCAGAAATAATTTTACTGCTGGTGACAGCATCACACAACACCTGACTCCCAGGAAATTGGCACTGTCCTCGTGCGAGATCAGATACTATGGTGAACATCCGGGATGCTGTTTGTGGTGTTATTTGTCCTTGATCTAACAATAAAGACAGTATTTCATGGCAGCTAAGCTCTTCCAGTAGTGTGGAATCTTTATGGGGCCACATCAGGGAGAAGCAAGCAAGAGTAGACTGGTATAAACTAGTATGGGGTAGCTTGCACATACCAAGGCATAGCTTCATAGCATGGTTAGCCTAGCTGAACAGGCTCGCCACCAAAACTAGACAGCTAAGAACAGGAAGGAGTATTTCGAATGTCCGTGATATGTGTCATCAAAGTCCAGAAAACAGAGATCAGTTGTTTTTCACTTGTGCTGCTATCAAAGAGGTATGGAGGGATATTTTACTGGTATGTGGTATTTGACAGGCCTGTTGGAGATTGGGTTATTGAACTGGACTACACAAAGAGAAATCTGCAAAAAGAGGTTTTGCTGCTACTGTCCTAAGGTTGGCTCAGTGCTCCTGTATTTATGTAATTCGACAGGAGACAAATAGGCGGATCCATGCGGGAAAAAGCTCAACTGATCATTCAATCAATTCATTACAAACTTACTAAAAGCGAGTAGTGAATTTCTAGAATTTTGTGAAGAATAGAATTGCTAAGCTTCTTTTAGTTATGCTCACGTATGCTTTTCATGTATTATCATTGTCCTGTATTGCTTTGTAATGCGGCTATCCCGTACATACATATACATATGTGTATGTGTATGTATGTATATGTGTGCGTGCGCGTGTATGTAAATTGATGAATAAGCACACACCAGTACTCCACAAACCAATTATCTCAACATAACCTGGAACCTCAAGCACTCATCCATCTCATTCAATCCCAGCTCCTCGTTTCTTAATTTACTACAATTATTTTTTTCTAGACAGCATTCGCAAAAACAATTTGGCTAATGACTCGTCCTCTATTCTAAATAAATAATACATTTACTATGAATATAAGTATCAAATCAGATATCTAGCAAAATTGCACCAAACATCGGAATCGGAATACAACTAACCTCCTCGAATTCATGACTTCAAGATCAAAGTACCTTCTCTGCTTCTCTTACAGCAACAATCTCACACAGCTTTTGAAGATGCTGCAACTCAAATATTCAAAAAATAAATAACGGCACTCAGAGTGAAAATATCAGATCTAAACAGATTAAAAGTCGAATTGCAGTTGAGTTCACGGAGTTATAACAGATTGATCAAGAGTGAGTGAGATCGAGGGCGAGAGAGAGAGTACAGATCTGATAATGAACTAATAACATGGAAAATTAAGAGAGTGAAAGCAACACGAAACTTACCTTTGGGGTGAATTGGGAAGGAAGGAAAGAGAGACGATGGAGATGGCTGGGAATTTTATTTATTCGGCAAGGACAGATAGATGGAGCGCTGTGAGCCACTGATGATGTCATCTATTGTGGTCGTTTAATCAGAAAATGGATAAATCCATTTGTGTTTTTTTCTTCTTTTTTTACTTTAGCACTTAAAAAAAATATTATTTAAAATATTTAGAAAAATAACATCAATTCTAAAAATAAATTGATACAATTTATAATTAAAAAAATAAGAGAGTGGAGAGAGAAAATCAAAGAAAAAAATAAAAAAAAAAGATCTTAGAGACACGCCGAAACTTCGATGAGGATACCACCAACACCGTTGAAAGATATTGACGAGATAAATCCAATGACATCAAGAAAGGTCACCAACGTGACCAGAGTGAGTCACACGAGCCATCCAAATATGTCAGAGCTCTCTTGCCTTCAGACAACTTGTGTAGCCTACTCCGGTCACCGTTTGTAACCTTTTTTTATGTTGTTGAATTCATTTCATCGAGATTTTTCTAACGGTACTAGAGGTATAGTCACCAAAGCTTCATTGTATCTTTGAGATCTTTTTTTTGCTTCTTTGTTTTTTCTCTCAAAGAAATAAAAAGAAAGATCTTAGAGACACGCCGAAACTTCGATGAGGATACCACCAACACCGTTGAAAGATATTGACGAGATAAATCCAATGACATCAAGAAAGGTCACCAACGTGACCAGAGTGAATCACACGAGCCATCCAAATATGTCAGAGCTCCCTTGCCTTCAGACAACTTGTGTAGCCTACTTCGGTCACCGTTTGTAACCTTTTTTTATGTTGTTGAATTTATTTCATCGAGATTTTTCTAACGGTACTAGAGGTATGGTCACCAAAGCTTCATTGTATCTTTGAGATCTTTTTTTTGCTTCTTTGTTTTTTCTCTCAAAGAAATAAAAAAAAAGACCTT
>Ga0307518_10001805_pt1 | contig 15823 bp, 10 predicted proteins | sample 25_EM_MG_FD_203889 | JGI IMG/M metagenome (GOLD analysis project Ga0307518, IMG submission 203889) | Populus trichocarpa ectomycorrhiza microbial communities from riparian zone in the Pacific Northwest, United States - 25_EM | ecosystem: Host-associated > Plants > Roots > Unclassified | place...
CCATAGGCTGAGGGCTCAGGGGACACAGAGACGACCAGAGAAGACTTCTCAATCTTGACAATAGACCTAAGATGACCAAAGTACGTCCTTGATGCAGGACTGACAAGGAGAATGCGCTGACCGAGAATGAGGGGGACTGAGGGAGCAGGCTGGGAAGATATGTGCCAGGCAGTGCACGGGAACTCTGGGAGAGGCTGTCCTAAGAGCAGGACATAGTGGAGATCTGCAGCAATAGCGGAGAAATGATCCAGAGAAAATATGGACTCCATAGTGACTGATGAGATGAACGTCTGGATTGTGGGGGGAATATCTCCGTGGGAAATGAATGGATCCACGTCGGAACTTGACAGGCAGATAGACCACACTCTAGGCTCTCTGACGGTATAGTCACGTGCCTGATAGCTTTGGAAACAGTGGAGCTATTCAAAATATCGCAATGCCGGCACTGGGCGCCTAAAAATGACATTTGAGCACTAATGTTGTTTCTTCTCTTCTTTCCTTCATTTCTCCATCAATTCTTCAGCTTCTTTGCTCGTTCTGGTATGGGAGTTGGACTGCAGTAGATTGCATTCCTTTCTCATACCATAATGGACGTTATTCCTCCAGTTTCTTCTGCATCTTGGCGGTTCTTGTGTGATAGATGACTGTCGGTGTCGGCAGTCGTCTCTTGCATCAGGATAGTCTTCTTGTGCGATAGATGGCTATGATGAGGCTCCATCGTGCTCATCCTTCGCATCAGGATCGTTTGATATTGACGTTATCTTCCATGTTCACTGTACCAAACCTGTTTGGTGCGTGACACCGGTGAGCGGTGAGGGGGCATTTGGCAGTGTTGGTGACTGTGAGGGCAAAAAGTGACCTCACAAGTCGCATTGGAGGTTTCTGCGAGACAGGTTGACGGTGATGCAGTGGTGGTTTAGAATGGTGGGAGACTCAGCTTCTGTTTTATATTCTTTGACACATGTACGCCGTGCAGTTGCCTCGTGCTTGTGTGGTCTGTGCGGTGATGCGGTGCGGTGCAGTAGTCGGTACAGTGAGGTCTGTGTACTGGGTGTGTGAGCTCAGGTCGAGCCCACTCTCATCACCACGATGGGGCAGTGTGTCCATTCCATCTCTACGTGGTGAGCTGGCTCTACATGTGTGTCCGTGCCCATGCTCTCCCCTGGCTGACTAAGCCCACGTGACTGCTCCTCCTCTGATCCTACCCCTGGTCCCCCTACTACACCGAGGCACAATGGCGCTCTACGTTCACATTGGGGGCAGGCAGGTATATTCACTGCAGGGGGTCGCGGAGCATTCTGGCGGCATTCAGCTTGGCCAGGGCGCTGTGGTGCCAGAGGTGGTGGGTTTCTCACCAGTGAAGGCATTCTTAGTGCCAGTGGAGGCACTGGAGATGGCGTATGGGGAGGATTTATTTGATTAGGCTCTTCCTCAGGAGCCTCAGGTTCCTCGCGCTTTGGATCGTCATCCTGCACTTGGGGATGTGGATAGCCATGGTCGTGTTCCACATCATCATCACTGTCGATGTCATCAGGGGGATTCCCTGGTCAATCGGTGGTAGATTTTGGATTTGCCCTTCCAAAAGTGTTCTCAAGAGGTTTGCGCCTGTTTTTGGGGCAGCAAGGGAAATGACACTCATCAAAGATGGTGTGGGCAGCAGTGAACACTGCATTGGTGGAGCGCATAAACAAGAAGTTGCGCTCATTGCCAGGGGCAACACCGACATAAGTCATTAGCTCTGACTTGGGAGCCATTTTATTTGCTCTAGCCATGGCTGGGAGGTAGACAAAAGCTCCACAGCCAAATACACGGAGGTGGTCGATGTTAGGCATCTCCCCCTTAAGCATTTCATGGGGGGTGCACCATCGGAGGTGAGCTACCGGAGTATGGTTATAGATGTGGGTTGCGTGAACGAATGCAAATTCCCACCAAGAGTCAGGAATGCAGGCTTGATGCTGCATAGACTCAGCTTTATCCATGAGAGTGTGCCCTAGCCGCTCGGTGCGGCCATTCTGCATGGGGGTTCTAGGAGCACTTTGATATATTTTAATTCCTTTCTCAAGGAGTGCTCGATCAAACAGATCAGATTTATACTCTCCGCTGGCATCAGACATCCATCCAATGATGTGCACATTATGTTGTATGCACACCATTTCAAGGAAATCTTTGGCAGCCGTAATTGCTGCAGCTTTGGAGTGAAGAGGCATAGTCCAGGCATGAGAGGTGAAATTGTTATAGAAGGTAATAACATATTTAAACTTCCAGTACAATGTAACCAGGAAGGATTTGAGATCAGAGTGCACCAGCTCAAAGGGCTTGGAAGCACGTCTTTCGTTCTCTGGGAAAGCTCGATTGGGCATCTTGCCAAGAGCACATCCAGGGCAAACACAGTCCTCAGTTGGAAAGTGGATCTCCAGGAAGCACTGCATATGCTTTTGCACGTGTCAGAGTACTTCCTTTGAGGGGTGCCCGAATCTCCAGTGCATAATGTCATAATCGACTTTGCTCACGGAGGTGATATAGTTAGATCTAATTATCGGGATAGATCTAATCCCAAAGATAATGTTGTGGTCATCCTCTGGGTCTGGCCCAAACCATAGGCATTCAGCCTTGTGAGTGAGGCTAATGCCTCTCTTATCACCAGTGACTCTGTAATTGCGCTGGAGCATTTCGCCCATAGAAATAAGGTGCACAGTAGCATCTGGCATATGGAGCACTTGGGTGAGTGTAATAACTTTCTCATCCCCAGAGTTGTGGTCTAGGCACCGGAGTAAAACTGTGCCAATGCCAGCAATCAGTGCTACACCATTTGCCGTTTTGGTGTAGTGTGCTTGCTTTAGCGCATTGTAGGAGGCAAAATCGCCTATGTCACCAGTAAAGTGGCAGGATGCACCTGAGTCTAGCAGCCAGAAGGTGCCAGAGAGTTCACTATCATTGACCATTTTTCCCTTACAGCCAGCACAGCATGCATTATTCAAACACGAACAAATATATGCATTACTCGAGATGCGACATGTCAAATTATAGTGACTACTCGTTATATACAGTGCAGGTGTATAACGCACATGTAAAGGGAGCGTGTCAGTGTCGATCAGCACGCATGCAGAGGGTACTTGCTTGAAGAGGCTGGCCTCAGCATCCATTGCCATTGATGTCACGTTGTAATGATCAAGGACCATCACATCGATTTCGTCAAACTCATCATCGGCGAAAGGCTCATGGGTGATAGGTTCATCATTCACAAGGGAGATGGCATCCTCCTCATACATCGTGATGCGCTCCTCAAGACAAGGGTGCTTCAGCGACGACGGACCGGCCTCGGGCTGGTCCAGGCTCGCACTAGCCATCGACATGATATGGTTGAGGGTGTGGATGGTCTGGCAGGAGGGCTCCACCCCCAAGTGGTGTGCCAGATCGAAGGCCTTGATAGTGTTATTGAATGTGGGGGGGCCATAGTGGGCAGCACCAGGAGTGTGGGCCAAGGCACGAGGGTCAATGGTAGGCTCAGGTCCATCATAGTGGACATAAGTAGCGAAGGCGGCTTGTTGAGCATTTTCACGGTGAGCGCAAGCCTTCTTGCCACCATGACGAGTGCGGCCTCCCTGTCCTTGGGCAGGAGCGTTTCCGCTCGCACCGCCGTTGGACCTACCTTGCTGCTGCTGCTGCTGGGCGAACTTGGGGTCAGCTGGCTTGCGCTTCACAGCGCTAAGCTTATTGGCCTGTGGGCCCTTACCACCGCCGCGAGTAGCACCTTTCTGCTCGAAAGAAAGCGTGGCGGCCTTCATGATTCCTTCTGACTTCAAGTTCTTGATCTCATCCGGTGACGTTTGACTGAGAATCTGAGCTACAACCTCCATAGTGGGAGGGAGCTTGCAAAGAATGATCATTGTGATCGCTGGAGCGGGATGGGAGCCAGCAGGAATTGTAGTCAAAAGGAGTTTACTCAGCTCAGCGTAGGCAGAGCCAATACTGGGGGCACCGAAGCTCTTCTTGAGGTAATCCCACACCTCCTTTACAGTAGTAAGGTCAGCAATAGCAACCTGGATGGAGGGGGCAAGGTGCAAGGTGATATTACCGAGCGCTCTCTCAGTGTTGTCGTCCCAGTTGTTTTGGTTGTCATGACCGTCGGCAGGCTGAGTAGTCGAATAGACAAACCACTGGCCTTGTGCCCGAAGGTAGGCCTGCATAGATGTGTGCCACTGCTGCCAGTTGGAGCCAGTGAACACAGGGACCATTTTGTCAAGAGTGCTGGACATGGTGAATTCTGTTAGGTCAACGGAGTCAGCAAGTGAATGCGACAACGGACAGACAAGAAAAGAAGAAACATCTGAGTGCTAGTGAAAGCACTTCTGTCAACAGCTAACTCATGACTAGGGTCAGCCAGCACAAGTCGTCGACAAACTTCGCTTGTGCAGGTGCTCACTTGTGCAGGTGCTCAACTAAGGAGCTCACTGACTGGTGCAAATCATCGATGAACTTTGCCTTGTGGCTGTGCAGGGGCTCAACTAGGAGCTCACTGTCTTCCACAGTGTCAAGCTAGTTAAAGCGACACTCAGGGAGCTGGAGCACTGTCTGGTGCATTGCTGCACACAGTGTGCTCACAGGGCTCATAACCTGTTGAAGCAATACCTATGTACGTAGAGGAACTGCTACTCCTGCTCACCTGTTATGTGGAGGGGACAAGCTGAGATGATAACAGTAGCTGGTCAAGAGCTGTTATATTATATAAGCGATGAACACTGTTTATATACAACAAACATTGTGACACATGATGTGTGACATGGAACATCTACTCTAAAGAGGACTATTACTAAGTCTACACTAATATGGGTCACAGTCTTGTGCACACTTCGTCGATGGTTTATGCCGGGTGTACGTGCGACTTCAACAGCCCCTTTGCTGCACCAATCTCTAGGTGTAGTATCACTACTTCAGTCCCAGTCAACTCAATCCCCACTTTGACACTTCCTAGGCTATAGGAAGAGTCCAGACACCTGTCCCCTTCATCTTCTGTTGCTCCTGTACCTCAGGAGTATCCTGTATCTCTGTCTGCATCACCCAGTTGGTGTAGATCCCCTGTCCCCCTCCTCAGCACATCCTCTCTGGACACCGCGGAGGTAAACCACCACTTGCACATTTTTGTAGTCCTTTGTTGGTGATGTGTTTGGGTTATTACTCTGACCCAAATCCACACTTTGACTCACAGTGACCCAAATTTAACCGTTTGCTCCCTATTCATTTCTGCATCTCTATCTCTTGCTTTATGTTCTAGAAGTGCCAGGGTCCACACTACCACTCCCTGTTTAGCTAGGATCTGTAACGGTCCAACTTTTTATCTTATCTAATCTGTGATTAGATAACGTCTTATCTTATCGTAGTGTACAGCTGTATCTTATCTGCCTTAGTCTAGACCTGTACCTCGTGCTGTACATGCTACCTCCCTTGATGTCATCCCGCATAGCCTTAGCTCCACCGTGATGTCATTAGCATAGCATTACACAGTACATAGCCTCATGGATGGCCTTGCGTAGCCCTCGTGTAGAGTAGTATATATACAGTGCAATCCAGCACCCAGAGGCTCTCCATTCGAGCTCATCTTGGGTTATTGCCCTAGTCCTCACGTCCTATTCTCTCAGAGCCCCAGTGTGTAGTAGGGTCCTTGGTGTTTTCACCTAGGGTCGTCTCACCTGAGCTCGAATCTAAACATCTTACTTCGCTCTACTATGTGCTCTCCTAGCCTTATAAGGAAACTATACCCAGACTCCAGGGTTAAGGAGCTTCATCTTCATACCTTGCGTTTCGTACACGGCCAGCCTTTTAGTGCTGTTCCCGTAGTGCTTCAGCATTGGGAGTTTTTAGCACCGCATCCTTTACGTACTGTACACCAGCCCAGGGTCGTGCCTGGTGTCTGAAGGTCGGCGCCCATTCAAGCGTGGTTCGCAGCCACAAGGCGATTAAGACGTAGTTACTCAGTAGTTCCTGCATCCGTGCAGAGGTAGACCTGTGATCTGCAGCCACTAGCCGTCTGTACTTTGCATAGCTGTGCCACTGCCCTGACCCGGCGAGAGCGACAGGCGAACAAAGTCTTACGCTTAGTTTAGTGGAACACTTGTGGGGATCTAGTCCCATATAAGCCATACATATACGATACCCCGTACAACTAGCCACCATACCTTACCAGTTTCCCCGTCACCTCGTTGAAGCTCAACAGGAGCACTTGGCGATCATTTACGGTCCTCGCCCTGTCTCCAGCGAAGAAGCTGTCATTAGAGAAACTGCCCTTGAAGAGGAAAATCAGTTCACCGCCGCCATTGCCGCCTACAGTCGCCTTACCAGCGACTTTGAAATCCAAGTCCTTCTCGGCCTCCACCATTCCCTTCCTGTTCTGCCCCTGCCAGACCTCTCTCTCGCTCGCCGCCGCACCTTCCGGTCCTCTCATCTCCGACCGGTTAAACAAAGACCTACCCCCTATTCCCGCCTCCACCCCTACTGAGTCAGAAGAATGGCTGACCTCAACGCTCTCCTCGGTCAGCTCATCCAGGGGCAGATCAACCTCCAGAATCATATCGCAGCCCTTGCGGCTGCACAGCCTCAACCAGCAGTGCCGGTGCGCAAGAAGGTGGTCGCAGATCCCGGCTCTTTCAATGGTTCTCCCGCCAAGTTCCACGAGTGGTGGAGCAAACTCAAGGTCTGGATTGAGATCTCAATGGAGGGAGCCAATGACGCAATGGTCGCAGCCGCTGTTTACTCTAGGCTCACAGGTCCGAAAGCTGGTTGGTGGGCTCAGGTCCATCTTGACCAGTGCATGGCAACCCATGCCGCCCTTGCCGCTGCACCGCCACTCGCCCCAGGAGCAGTTCCCCCTCCACCGGTGTGGCCCACCCAAGCAGACCTCGAGGCTGAAATAGAAGGGTTCTTTCTCCCTGGAAATAACCAGGAATGGGCAAGAGCTCAACTGTTACGTCTCCGCCAGGGCCCTCGTCAGTGCGTTGATGAGTTTTTGGCGCAGTTCGAAGCGCTAAAAATCCAGAGTCATTGCGTAGATGATTACGCCAGAGACCTGCTCGAAAGGGCGCTCCAGAGAAAACTCCTGGAGCAAATATATCTCCAAAACATGCAGCGCGATACCTATGCTAGGTTAAGCACTTCGGCTAGAGAAATGGGGAGAGCACAGGAGCTCTTCCTCATTAACACGCAGTCTCAGTCTCCGGCCCATTACTACCAGGGCCAAAATTATTCCTCGGCATCGACCAGCGGCACCCCTATGGATATAGGAGCCACAGACGCATCATCTCAGCAAAGGGGTAAAAGGCCCCAATGCTACAATTGCCAACTGTTTGGCCACATCGCACATGAGTGCACCAAGCCGCGCCGCCCTCGTCGTGGGCAACAGCAAGCATGGGCAACGCAAGCCCAGCCAGAGGATGACCGGCTAAATGCCATCAGAGGAATGACCTTTGCAGAAATGCAGGCATTCTTCAAAGATTTAAAAGATTAGAGAGTGAGGACGTGTCAGGCACCCTCACTCTTGAGTCTTCTTTGGACACAGCTGTACGTATTCTGAACTATAGACTATCTCGCGCTACTACTCCTGTTGTACAGGAAATATTTAAGTATCGCGTTGCTTTGTTGCGTAGTAAAATTACGAAAACCTACAAAAAAGTGTCTTCTGTAGTTTCTCCTGTTTCTGTTTTTCCTTCTCGCTACTCTGTCTTACCTGTTGATAGTATGGACTGTGATTTGGACTGTACCTTACCATCTAAGGGGGTCCCTGCAAAGGGCTCGGCGCCGGATGTAAAATCGAGCATGCTTAATTCCTGATTGAATAAAGACAATCTTTCTCCTTCTTTGGCATCTGAGAAACCGGAAAGTCCTGCCAGCAACTCGGAAGTTCCCGTGGACTTACGAAGGTCCTTCATGGTGGAACATGAAGTGATGATACTGGTCTGCATCCGCAGGCCCCTTAATACTATTGAAGTAGACGCCCTGCTAGACAGTGGCGCTACTGGTTGTTTTGTTGACAAGAGCTGGGCTCTTGATCGACGGTTGCAGTTATCTAAGCTGGTAAAACCCGTTCCAGTGCTCAACGTAGATGGCACAAGGAATCAAGAGGGTGATATCACGCATTATGTATTGCTTACCATTGGTATTGGGAAGCATGCTGAAAAGCTTTGGTGTGCAGTTACCTGCCTTGGAAAAGTTCCCCTTATCCTCGGTCACACCTGGCTTAGAAAGCACAATCCCGATATAGATTGGGTTACTGGCAAAGTTAACTTAACTCGGTGTCCTCCGGAGTGCAAGTCACTCCTAGAAACATGCTTTGCTAAGTTATTACGAGAAAATGAATCTCAGGAAACTTGGGTTCAAGCTTTAAAGGCACATGAGTCAAAGGTCACTATCGATGAGTCGACCCTAGAAGAAGCCCAGAAGCAAGTACCTAAGGAGTACTGGGAGTTCCTAGACGTATTTAGTAAAAAGTCGTCAGAGCGCATGCCGCTTAGAAAACCTTGGGATCATGGAATTGATCTAAAAGAAGACTTCCCGCCCAAAAAAGGAAGACTTATCCCGCTCTCTGTTGATGAACAAAAAGAAGTTGAATCCTTCCTAGATGATCAGCTTGCAAAAGGATACATTCGACCGTCTATTAGTCAACAGATGTCACCGGTCTTCTTTATTCCCAAGAAGGATGGCAAGAAGCGCATGGTACAGGATTACCGCTACGTAAATGACTGGACAATTAAAAATAACTATCTGCTACCGCTTATCTCTCAGCTTGTTGACAAGCTCAAGGGTTGTAAACTTTTCACGAAGATGGATCTTTGGTGGGGATATAACAACGTAAGGATTCGCGAAGGCGATGAGTGGAAAGCTGCGTTTGTCACACACAAAGGGGCTTTTGAGCCACTTGTTATGTATTTCGGTCTCTGTAATTCACCTGCGACATTCCAGAAGATGATGAATGAAATCTTCCACGATATGTCAGATGTCTGCGTGGTGTATATAGATGACCTCATGATATTTATGGACATGGACGATCAGGAAAGGCATGATAGAATCGTGCTGGAGGTTTTGAAGCGGTTACGAGACAATGATCTGTTTGTCAAACCCGAGAAGTGTCGCTTCAAAGTTACCGAAGTTGATTTCCTCAGTATGATAGTTTCTCGTGACGGGATCAAAATGGACCCTGAAAAAGTTAACGCTATTTTAAAGTGGCCTGAGCCGACGAACGTAAAGCAGGTTCGCACATTCCTGGGGCTTGGCAACTTCTATCGGCGTTTTATTAAGGATTACGCAATCATGGCTAGACCCGTGACGGACTTAACGTGTAAAGACACTGTATTTAACTTCGGGGAAAAGGAACGTGCAGCATTTGAGGCCTTGAAGGCCACCTTTACTCGTGCTCCAGTACTTCAGTACCCTGACCAGGACCATGAATTCCGCCTGGAAACAGACATGTCTGAGTTCGCCGTCGGGGGAGTGATATCCGTGAAGTGCGAAGACGGCGAATTCAGACCCGTCGCATACATGTCACACTCTATGACACCTCCCAAACAGAATTATCCTATTCACGACAAAGAGATGCTGGCCATCATAAAAGCAACTGAGGCCTGGCGCCATTATCTTGAAGCCACTCCTTACACTTTTGAGATTTACACGGACCATCACAACTTAACGTATTTTACGAAGTTGCAGAATCTCTCTAAGCGCCAAGCACGCTGGCAAATATGGATAATGCGCTTTAATTACTCGCTTATCTATAAAAAGGGAACCCAGATGCACATTGCAGATCTGCTTAGTAGGCAATCGGACTATTACGTCTCTAGTTCTGAAGATAACAAGGATCAGACCTTGTTAAATCCCGTATCTATTAAGTCGATCGACGTCACTGATCAGACTTACGAAGAGCGCCAGTCGCTCATCACGGACTTTCATGACACTCCTGTTGCTGGTCATAAAGGAGCAAAAGCTACTTATAACGCACTCAGGAAGCATTACACGTGGAAAGGAATGAAGGAACAGATTTAAACCTACGTAAAGCACTGTCAGAAGTGTCAACAGTCCAAGGTATCGAATCAAAAGACTTCTGGAAGTCTTGTCCCTCTTCCCACCCCTAGTGGCCTGTGGCTTGATGTCATGATGGACTTTACTGAGATGCCGGAATCCCTCAGTTATAATTATATACTAGTGGTCATTGATCGGTTCTCAAAGGAGGTCGTGTTTGTACCTTGCACCAAGGAAGAAATTGCGTTAACGACTGCTGAGTTATTTAGGGATCATGTCTGGTGTCAGCATGGTCTTCCCTCTTCCGTGGTTTCCGACCGTGGATTGGTCTTTGCAAGCAACTTCCTGGGGGAGTTGTACAGGCTCTTAGGCGTAAAGCGCAAAATGTCCACTGTGTTTCACCCACAAACTGATGGTCAAACGGAGCGATTGAATCGCGAAATTAATCAGTATCTCCGAACTTACGTAAACGATTGGCAGAATGAATGGGCTAAGTGGATCAAGATTGCCCAGTTCGTTTGGAACAATACCGTTTCGGAAGTTACCACTGATTCACCGTTTGGAATTACCTGGAGTTATTCCCCTCGTATGGGTATAGAACCAGTTGAAACTGTAGCCCCAGTGGCTAAGGACTTTGCTGCCATATTTAACAAAGTTGTTGAGTCTTCTGAGAAGGCCAAACATAATATGAAGCTTCAGGCAGATAAGCACAGGAGTCCTGCCCCGGACTATGTTGTAGGCCAGCAAGTATGGCTTTCTACGGACAATCTTCGGATGCTGAATCACGCTTCTAAGAAACTTGCTGAAAAGTGGATTGGCCCCTATGAGGTCACTCGTGTAACACCGAATGCAGTCGAGCTGAAGCTCCCAAAAACTCTTCGGATTCACCCAGTTGTGAATGTATCTCGAGTAAAGCCTTACTTAGTGTAACGGTCCAACTTTTTATCTTATCTAATCTGTGATTAGATAGCATCTTATCTTATCGTAGTGTACAGCTGTATCTTATCTACCTCGGTCTAGACCCGTACCTTATGCTGTACACGCTGCCTCCCTTGATGTCATTCCGCATAGCCTTAGCTCCACTATGACATCACTAGCATAGCATTGCACAGTACGTAGCCTCGAGGATAGCCTTGCGTAGCCCTCGTGTAGAGTAGTATATATACAGTGCAATCCAGCACCCAGAGGCTCCCCATTCGAGCTCATCTTGGGTTATTGCCCTAGTCCTCGTGTCCTATCCTCTCAGAGTCCCAGTGTGTGGTAGGGTCCTTGGTGTCATCGCCTAGGGTCGTCTCATTTAGGACCTCTTCCCGGACAACCTGTGTCTCGGCCTGGTCTGGTACATGTTTCAGAAGAACGTGATGAAGAATATGAAGTGGACTATATCATAGCCTCTCATATTTATAAAAGGCAACTCCAGTACCTAGTGCACTGGAAAGGTTACGAAGAACACGAGAGAACTTGGAAACCCTCGTCAAACTTAAAGAATTCTCCTCTGGTAGTCGAGCGCTTTTATCGAGAAAACCCTTCCGCTCCTCGGAAGCTTTGTATGACCCAAGCAGACTTTGACTTGTTATTTAGTCGTATCCCCGAAAACCTTACGGTTTGCGACGCTCAGTTCTGCAGTCTGGAATCCTGCACCTGAGGGGGGAGTAGTGTAATGGTCCAACTTTTTATCTTATCTAATCTGTGATTAGATAATGTCTTATCTTATTGTAGTGTACAGCCGTATCTTATCTGCCTTAGTCTAGACCTGTACCTCGTGCTGTACATGCTACCTCCCTTGATGTCATCCCACATAGCACCGTGACATCGTTAGCATAGCATTACACAGTACGTAGCCTCATGGATAGCCTTGCATAGCCCTCGTGTAGAGTAGTATATATACAGTGCAATCCAGCACCCAGAGGCTCTCCATTCGAGCTCATCTTGGGTTATTGCCCTAGTCCTCGTGTCCTATTCTCTCAGAGCCCCAGTGTGTAGTAGGGTCCTTGGTGTTTTTGCCTAGGGTCGTCTCAGGATCATCACTTCTGTGTGCTTCTTGCACACTTTCCCTTATTTAGCCTTCCCATCACATACCTACACTTGGTTCACTATATAGGCCTTGTCCACACAAAAATAAAAAGCTTTTTCTGCCCCCATCTGAGTCTTAGTGTGTGTCCTGCTGTGTTTCCTGTGTCCTGAGGTTTCTCCTGTGTCCTGCTGCTCTTTTCTTGTGTCCTGACAACTTCTGATGACCCCTTCCCTTGCGCTCCAGTGATATCCCGTGGTTCCCACTACTTCCACTTTTTCTTGTGCGCGTCTACATGTTCTAGGCAACCCCCAGGCTCTCTAGTTGTGCATTTGGCTGCGCTTCTCACCCCCTCTCTGCTCTCTCAACTCCTAGACCCCTCAAATGCACTCCTGCACTCCAGACCTCTTAGCTCCCCTAGTCCAGCCAGACCAAGTCTCCTTGGGCGAACACCATATTTCATGCCTTCAAGGGACTTGCCCCCAACACTGGTATGGTGTGACTGCCTCAGTTTGCCTATGCTGAAACAGCTGGTTGGCTGCAGGGGCATCCATGCATGCCATGGTTGGGGTCACTGCACCCAGAACATTCGTGGAGATGGTTCTTGCTGGGGCATCTGCATGGGTGCTGGAAGTTCCAACAAAGGGTTTGTCCGCTCTTGTTGAGGAGCTGCCCATGCTGATTTCTGGTGCAGCGTGTGGATTCCAATTTGTCCCATAAAAGGGCTTCATTACAGACAGGGTAGTCAGGGCGGTCATTGTGCCTGCCCAGACACTTTGGACATACTGGTGGGGCTTTGGGTCGAAAATAATGGCACCATTTCCCATCACTGCTTTGGCTGTGGCATGGGGATGCTGGTCTCCTTCATCGTGGGGAGTTTGAGTGCCTTTGTCGTGAGCAAGACCTGGGGTAACAGTGGTGAGGGCCTTGAGCTGGGTGGGAAGGTGGAGATGAGGAGCAAGATGGTGGCCAGTATGAGGGACATGTGTAAGCATGGCCCTGCTCCAGTGGAGCATGTCTATTATGGCAGGCTTGTTCTAACTGTGAGTGGTGGCGACAAGCTGTTCGTGCCAGGCAACAAAAGGGAGGGGGGGGGCCAGTCCCAGCATTATGGCAGCAGCAGCAAATTTAACATGGGGTGCCAATCCCAGCAGCAGGTGGCAGCAGTGTGGTTCAGTGAAAGGTCAGAGAAGGGGGGGGAGGGCCAGTCCCAGCATTATGGCAGCAGTGGGTGTAGTGTGTTGGGGGGGAATAAAAGACAACCAGTGTGAGTGCCAGGTTAGTGACATTGATAAAAGGTGTAAAAGGGTTGGACGTGCTGTTGAAACTCCTATTCTTTCACTACCATTCCTTAGGCTTACTGATAGTTTCCTTATTTGTATGGCAAGTATCCTTACATAAGCACAGACTATTTTTCATCTGCTCGGGAATTCTTTTCACCTCAGTGTTCGAAGACAAAGCACTGAGGTAAGACACATACTCATATTCATTTAGTTACTCAGTACTAACCTACTTAGCTTATAGCCTCTGTCTAGTTCCCTGTGCAAGCCAACTCACAAAACGTGCCTGGTTTAATCCGTTTTTGACATCTCGGGCATTGAGTTCATGGGCAACCTTGGCCAGCAACTCTTCATTTATTATACCAATGTTGTATGCTTTTCCAAGTGCTAACTTGTCATGCCAGTCTAGATGGACTCGTGAGGCATAATGAAGCAGCACTCGTTCACCATGATCACCTTCCTCCCATAGTTGATGATTGTCAAGGTTATGGAAAAACCAGTTGAATACGCCTAGGGCTTCATTTCCCCATTTTGCATTTTCAATAGCCATTAGGAAGTGGTTCTTAGTGAACATGTACTCCACATAGGTTAGATAGCGGTCTAATTTGGCATTCTTCGACGTGGTGAGGGAGTTGGCTGCATGTACCATCATATTTCCTTCCACTGCTTGAGTGATGGCTAAAGTTTCATTCTTGTCTGCATGTTGTACAGACCACACTGCCTCCTGTAGTCCCTCCCATGTGAAGTACCACAAAGGGATGTGTTTCTTGTCGCTCAGCCTTTTTATGGCATAGTCAGCTGGTCTTGAGGCAAGCATCGAAGCAACTCAGGCAGTCACATCGAAGGTGATGAGGTCCTTGTTCACATCAGGGACAGGAGTTGGGGAGCAAGGCCTGGGCTCAGCTGGTTGGTTCTGTTGTTCACATTGTACGTTATTTCCCTCATTGGGTTGACAGTCCTCTTGAGGGTTGTTGTTAGGTCTCTGGCCACCTCCTCTATCTGGTTGCAAGCCAGCTGCACCTCTTGCAGCCCATTGTTGGTTTAGGAGCTCTATTGCTTCTTCTCTGTTTAAAAATTCTTCAGCCATGGTGAGTTCGACTAGTCCGGCAAAACCTGGTTGGGTGAAGTCAGGTGGACACTGTTGTGCTGGGTCCACTGTCATTGCGAGTGACTATAACGAGAGTGAGTCAAATGAGAGAAAGAAGTGCAAAACAAAGAAGAGGTGATTGTTACGACCATGTCCAACTCCGGGCCTTATCCGGTTACTCCGGTCGCATCGCAGCATTGCAGCTCAACTCCGGTCGTTCTCACTTACTCTGGTCACAATCGCGCAGTTATACTTCCGCTAAGTATGACCCTTGATCTAATCCCTGTACAGTCCTTACTACACCTCGCCGTCTACCCTGCCTTGACGTGAGTTTTCCGTGTACTCGATATATCTCCTACCTTGTATCATTTTCACCGGACCTGACCTAGTCCCAACTCCGGTCGTCCCTTGTCCGCTTTTAAGGCTGTTTACTTGTCACCGTAAATACTCATCCCTAGTTCTTACTTAGTATAAGTACTCTGTAGTTATTCTGTATACCTCAGTCTGAAATCAACCATAGTCATCTACTCCAGTTTCTGTCCATCTCCGTCTCCGTCTCCGTCCCCTCTTGACCGGAACCTACGCAAGGGATCAACGCTCGTTATCCTTAGTCATTGAATCCAAGTGGTCACCAACTCCGGCCGGACTAACCTCTTGTCCAGCCCTCTGCTCTCTTCCTTCATCCGCTTTCGTCCGGACTTGACCGGACCCCCTACCGGAGTAGACCCGGACTTGACAGTATTTCAGACTCACACTTGTGTGGGTTCACTATACAAAACTTTGTACACACATCTAGTCCCATCCCCTTATGACCATGACTACACGTTCTCGTGCTCGTACCGCTGCAGCACTTGCTGAAGAAGCAGGTGCAGTAAATGATCTCCATCTCTCCGCCGCCCAACAAGCCCTGTCTAACCGCAGGCAACCTCCAGCTTCCGTTAGCCAATTCCGGAGCTTCACAGCTCGAAACCCCACAGCGTCTGTGACTCCGCGTCGAGATGCTGCGTCTCAGAGCCTTCGTGGTTCTGCAGACTTGGGTCACCATGAATCTGTCTCTGGTGATCGGTTTCCCTACCATCGCGACTCCACCCCGGAGCGTCGCGAACCCGGTCGCTTCCAATGGTTCGGCCCTGAGGACGGTCCCGGAGATGATCCGGACGACCCCGGAGACGACAACAACAACAACGATGACGACAACGAATTCCTTGACGCCACGGAAGAGCTAGACCCTAGTCTGGCTGTCTTCCACAATCTCGCCGTCGCTGTCAACCGCCTCTCCCGCTCCTCTCGTCGCACCAACGACTCCTCTTCCTCCCGTGCCAAGGTCCGTGAGCCGGACACCTTTGACGGCACGGACCCCAAAAAACTCCGGACCTTCTTGGTCCAGTGCGAACTGTGCTTCCAGGATCATGCTAAGGCTTTCCGCCAAGATAGGGCAAGGGT
>Ga0307518_10001806_pt1 | contig 15810 bp, 20 predicted proteins | sample 25_EM_MG_FD_203889 | JGI IMG/M metagenome (GOLD analysis project Ga0307518, IMG submission 203889) | Populus trichocarpa ectomycorrhiza microbial communities from riparian zone in the Pacific Northwest, United States - 25_EM | ecosystem: Host-associated > Plants > Roots > Unclassified | place...
TACCACACAAGGACTCTGAGGAGGAACGGAATAGGATCACAAGCGTCTTAGAGCAAAGACCCAAAGAGAGCTCGAATGGAGAGCCTCTGGGTGCTGGATTGTAACAGTATATATACTACACTACACGTGTGCTACGCGAGGCTATCCATGAGGCTGTATGCTGTACGAGGCAGTGAGCACAGCTGCCATCCTGTGGTAAGGCTATGCTAATGACATCAAGGGATACAGCACGCACAGCACGAGGCTGTGGTCCAGACAGGTCTTTAGATAAGGCGCACTAGATAAGATGCTACGGTACGATAAGATAAGATGTCATCTAATCGTAGATTAGATAAGATAAAAAGTTAGACCGTTACAGTATATCTGACAAACAACAATAATGGAGCTTTAGGCCAGCACTGGGTGACCTACAAGTCCAAAGACAGAGAGGGAGCTTATAAACAGAGAGGGAGAGTGAATGTGGTCGCTTTATTGAGGGGGAAGCAGACTCTTCCTTGCAGCCTTTGGCTGCTGGTTTATATACAGGAGGGGCTGTGGCCCTGTAAGCACAAATGACTAAGTGCTTGGTAAGAGATTGGTAAGCGATTGATAAGCAGTGTAATCAGGCTGAGTCATTGATGGGGAGAGCCTGAACAAGCTGCTGAGCCAAGGGAATGAGCAAAAACATAGGTAAAAAGGGGTGCACAACCAAGAATATGGAAAGATCATTGCATGGGGCCCAAAAGAGAGGGGGGGAAAGCATGGGATGAGTAGATCAAAGCTAAATGAGCATATGTGATGACATAATGCATATGAATCATAGGGGCATGAGTCATGAATTGATAAGCAGCATAATAAGCATGATTTGAAGGATGATTGGTAAGTGATTGGTAAGGGGAGTAATGGAGATTAGTAATGCCAAGAGGGGATGAATAATGCGCAGCAGAGTGAGTCAGAGTGAGCCAGAGTGACTCTGTGTGACTCAGACAGAAGGGAAGCACAACCTGTGTTTAATTGAACTTTAGATCTGGAGATGAGCTTCTGAAGCAGTGCCACTGATGGGAGTGGCTGGGGGATAATAAGAGAATTGATCCAACCAGTAGAGCAGTGTCAGGGGGCCTGGAATGTCTAGAAGAGTAACAGTTGGTCACAGAGTTTCACAAATCCCTTGGGTTGAGCTTCTGTAGGACAAAAATGCGAAATTTGGTGCTCCTGAAGAGCAGTCTTCCCTTGAGCAGTAAGGGGAAGGTTCTGTACTCTATAAGGGCTCCTAAGAAGGGTTCTAGACCACTGTTTCATCCATGTTTGTTGCGGGATAGCAGGGATGTGAAACGTGAGTAGCAGATTCGATGTGTCCAGGGAAGCGAGATGAATGATGGAGGGAGATGGATGTGACAGGACTCTGGGATGAAAGGACCATATGCAGAGGACTCAGGAGACACAGAGACGACCAGGTATGAATCTTCAAGTCTAATGATAGACTTGAGGTGACCAAAGTATGTGTGTGATGCAGGACTGACAAGGAGAACGTGCTGACCGAGAACGAGAGGGACTGAGGGAGCAGGCTGGGAAGATATGTGCCAGGCAGTGCACAGGAACTCAGGGAGAGGCTGTCCCAAGAGTAGGACATAGTCAAGGTCTGCTGCAATAGTGGAGAAACATTCCAGAGAAAATGCGGACTCCATAGTGACTGATGAAGCAGGTGTCTGGATTGCAGGTGGAATATCTCCGTGGGAAATAAACAGATTTACGTCGGAACTTGACAGGCAGATAGACCATGGTCTAGGCTCCATGATGGTATAGTCACATGCTTGGTAGCTTCAAAAATGATGGAGCTATTCAAAATATCGGAATGCCGGCACTGGGCACCTAAATTTGACATTTGGGCGCTAAAAATGATTCTTCTCTTTCTCCTTCGTTTCTCAATCGTTTCTTCTGCTTCTTTGGTTGTTCTGGTATGGGAGTTGGACTGCAGAAGGCTGCGCTCCTTTCTCATACCAAAAAGATCATTATTCATTGGATTCTTCTGCTTCTTGGCAGTTCTTGTGTGATAGATGGCTACAACAAGCTTGTATTCATTCTTCGCATAAGGATAGTCTTGACTTTGTGTGATATGGATAGCAAGGGCTGTCTGTATCCCTCAAGTCAGGACAATCTTTCAACAGATCTTGGGTGCGTTCTTCGCATTAGTTTCATCAGCTAACTTTCTCCATGTCCACAGTACCAAACACATTTGGTGCATGACAACGTCTGCGACAACCGAACCTTAACCACGCACCATGGCACAACTGCAAATGTAGAGATTGCAAAAGGGACCGGACAAAAGGATGCCAAGACCCGCACAAGTGTGCGAGCACGGCAGAAGCCATCACCCTTAATCTGTCTTTAAAGTTTGACCCAACTGCTCCGACCCAAAAAGATGGACTCACCCTGACCCACCGACACCTAGAAAAGAATGCAAGGGCAGATGTTGCCAGAGGAGACGAGATCATTTTCAACCCGTCCATGACAATGAGAGCCAACCTCTCAGACTGCCTCAGAGTCTTCCCCCAACAACCCCCCCTACCACTCCAGCACTCCGGCTACTGGGGGAGAACACAGCCGCCCCTCTGATGATTTTCACAGATGGGTCGTGCCTCCATAACGGCCAACACAATGCTACCTGCAGAGCAGGCATATGGCTTGCCAATGAACACCCCTTGAACAGAGCGGTCCGAGTACCAGGACCCACACAATCCAACCAAACTGGTGAGATTGCCGCAATAGTGGTCGCGCTGCAGGTTGTGCCCCACTCGGCAGACCTGACAATAATCACAGACTCCAGATACGCTATACAAAGCCTCACCCAATCACTAGAACATCACAAGGATATAGCGTGGGTCAGAGTCCCCAACGCAGACTGGATAAGAGCGGCAGCCTACCATCTCCGGAGAAGAAGCGCCCCCACCCGCCTTAAATGGGTGAAAGGCCATGACGGCACAGCTGGGAACAAAGAGGCTGATCGGCTGGCAGCGGAAGGGGCGAACAAACCCACCCATGATGTCATTGATCTTTCGATCCCGCCCAATTTCAATCCGACAGGTCTCCGCCTGAGCATGCTGACCCAGGCCTCTGCATATGCATTTCTGAGCAACCTTGACCCCCCTCGACCCTCCAATAGAGCACGGATCAACCTAGAATGAATTCGCACCACACTAGTGGATGTTAACGGACAAGAAGAGTCAGACCCCCACCTATGGATAAAATGCAGACACCCAGATATAAGACACCCAATCCAAACATTCCTCTACAAGGCCCTACATGGCGCATTCTGGATAGGTGACTTCTGGAACAACATACCCCAATACGTCCACAGAGTGCACTGCTCTAGTTGTAATGAAGCACTGGAATCCCTTGAACAGATACTGATAGACTGTGATAATATCGTAATCTCCACTATCTGGAATCTAGCGCGACAAACATGGCCAACATCCTTTGGCCTGTGGCCAGCCATACACCTGGGACTAATCCTAGGATGCAGGAGCATCGCCCTCCCGCTCCAGAACGATGATAAAGTAATAAGATGTGGCCCATCTAGGCTCCTTTGCATCCTGATATCAGAATCCGCGCATCTCATCTGGGTCCTACGCTGCGAACGAACTATACGAGAAGTCAACCACCCAACTGAAACTGTGAAATCAAGGTGGCATAACAAAATTAACCAACGCATCGACCTTGACAGGCACCTCACCTCTATGTACAACCGAAAGCCTGTCACCAAAAAGCTGGTGGAAGACACATGGCAGGCCATACTCCTCGAGCAGCTACCCTCCCTAGAGGAGGACTGGATCACTAACTTTGAGGTTTTAGTGGGTATCACGCTTACCAGGCCCCCTACCTAGAACGGGGACACCAGTGAGCTTACGGAGCCCCACACACCCCACCGCAAGGCGGACAGTGCATAAGAGCATTTTTCCTCGGACCAGCTGTCTCTCCAGGGCGGCTGACTTAGTGTTTGTGTAGGACTAGACTAGTCAGTCACTACACAATATTATCACTTGTCCAAAAAAAAAAAAATCATGCATTCAAGCATACCTAACCACACATTTGAGCTTACATAATCACGCATTTAAGGATTTTTCACATCACGGATTTTTTGGGGTTTACAGTTCCATACAGGACTGCCCTTGCCACATATGACGCTGCATCTGTAACAAAAATCAAGCGCATTTTTAGGGTGCCTGCGCAACTTGTTGGCACACCTCCACTCGCGTGACTTTTCTGTACACCCCGCATAACTTTTTTTTTGGTCTCTGTGCAACTCTTTTGGTGACCATCTGTACATTTTGGTAGGGACAAAAATATAACTGAGAGAGAAACCATATAGAAATTGTACACAAGTATGAGAGAGTCATATATATGTATTGAAGTTGCATGGTGTAGTCCAGATTCCAAGGACGTATGTATGGTAAACTTAAGTACGATTTCGAGAGGCCCGAGTGCCACGTTGAACGTTGCATGGTTTGTCCAACTGTTCATGCCAATCATAGTATCGGCCATACAATGTGGCCCAAGCACCTTCCAAAAGCACCCCTTGGTATTTCTCTGGATCTATAACGTGAGCCACAGGCAGCCAATTTCCCATACAATCGAATAATGTTCTGTCCGCACACTGAGCATCCAGCTCAGCAAGGAGTGGGGCCTTCATGAGTTTGAAGCCACGCCAGAAAGTGTTCTCCACCTCATCGAGTGCAACATTTGGGTAGATCGTCTGAGAGCGAGAACGTTCAATATTGTCAGTACTGAAGCGTTGGGATAAGACTCACCCCATAGCCATAGCTGTCTTCGTCGAAACAATCTATTCTAATCTTCAATCCACCGGGTTTACGAATCCACAGATGGAATTCCACAGATGATAGGGAAAACCATGTGAAACCGTCTGCAGTCACTGATGAAAACCCCTTGGCACTCACACAATCCGTCCACTCAGCAAACATCATCAGCGTTGATGACCGAAGATTCCTCGTGATGGATCCGTTCATGCCTGGGCTGTGAAATGGCCTTTCTTGTTTGAGTAATATTTTGCTGACAAATAATAGGCCAGGAAAATCTTCAATGAAGGCATGGAGCTTCTTCGTAACGTCGCAATCGCTTTGGCTGAACGTGCACTCCATTACCCAGATCATCTCCGGCATAATGCTACCCGCTTTGCATCCCCTATGCCACATCTGGACCGTTAAGTCGGGCATTCCATGGATAGATTTCCCTCGATGAGTAATGTTGGGAGAGGCTCGACAATATGCGATAGCTGAAGGGATTGGGATAGTATCAAGAACAGCGTTAAGATCCTTTTGAAGAAGCTTTAAGAGAGATTCATGAGCAGCACTGGGCGATAGAGCCAGTAGACATTGAGAGTCAAGGAAGAAGGTGATTTTAAGCCTGAGATGCGACGGTTCGTCACCTGGTAGCGTGTGACGGCAATAGGTAACACACCTGATCCATGTTTTCCGATACTTGTCACTTTCTAAGTGTTCCATGATGTAGATATAATTGCTAAAAGATACACATTCATACTGCTCTCAAATATCCATTAAACCCTTGGTATCTGGGAACAACACAAACATACCGCTAAGTATTCTTGTTGGCCCCTCGAAAGATCCTGAAGGATTTTCTTGCACTTTGCTTGATAAAGGGAGCAGTCAGTCACAGAACAATGTTATGTTTTCATGACCTTACCAAGAGTTGAGTCTACTTGGGAGGGGGAGGTATCCTGCTGTGTGACCAAGGCACCAGATTCAACAGTGGGTGAAACTGAAGAAACCTGCCCATCCCTAGCCATAACATGTGGAGTAGGCAGCCTTTTGTGAGTGGATGGAAGGGAATACACTTTCCAGTTTTTCTTCCTCATTCTTTGTTCACCTTCGACACAAGCTTGTGGGTAGTTATCAAGAGGTGGGCTTATGTCAGCACCTGAAACTGATGGCGAAATTGAATTGAATAAAACAGATCAAACAATTGAATTTCTCGTAAGATATCTAACTAATTACATGGACAAGGGTCACAGAAATTACTGTTATACATGTTTTTAAAGATGGGAAACCCCAATGTCCACAAGCTCTGGAACACGATAGTCTCTCCCAAGTCGGATGAGCTCAACTGGAGGGACATGGCGTAAATTCTCTTTGATGCGATCGACAACAAACCCACAGAGCTCAGAAGAGCATCGGAACTTGTCGGTAAACTCGAACAAGTCGCAGGGTCTGAAAACTCATAAAAAGAACGGATGCTAATGAATTAATTTAGAGGTTAAATAGTTGAGTTACAAGAGAGGACTTACTAGCCACAACTCCCCTCAAGGTACAAATCAAATTGCTTCATGGTCAATGGCAGTATAATTGGGTCCTCGTCAATTGTCCCCTCCGTCCTCGGTCCATTGAAGTGCACACCCAAGGTGAGCATGTCAGAGAAGACTTCGGAATCTTTCTCCAATGTATCATGGACAAGTTTGTATAGCATATCCTCAGCCCGGAAAATCAGTGAACCATTTAGATAGTAAAAGCAGGGGTGGCGGGTAGCAATGCTCTCAGGAGGAGGTACAGACATCATGAATATACGAGGCAATGAGCTGTACTTGAGCTTATATACCACGAGGTACATATTTACCAATGTTTGTACCTGAGCTCTTGTAGCGAGCGATCAGAATTCTGCCCATGGACATGACCCCCACTGCCCAGAGAGTGTTTCCACTCTTTCCATGGCACAACCTTGGTGGATGGCCTGCTGATATCCATGCTGCTCATGAAATCATCAGGAAAACATATGATCATGCCGCTTGTGTCCTACGATCTGATGGTTTTCCTGATCCCACTCGGGTCACATTCCACATTGATGCACTCTCTTCAAAGGCACTTCCCTTACTTGAAGCACTTATCCCTAGTGGTGCTAGCCACGAGGACGAATGTCTACCTCTAGAGTGGATAGTGGGTGTTGCAGAACTGCTTGGACAGGCGATCCAAGATCTCCAGGCCATGGGACATATCGTTGTAGAGACGCACGCGTCTCTAGGTGCGCATTATACCGATCAGTGTTCACCCGAGCTCGTTCGCGCTACTCAGCACAGCCACCCGCACCCAACCCGCACGAGAGCTCTCCGATGCACAGCTTGGTACTCCCGATAGGGTCCTGCGAAGGTCCCGCATGAGTGGCTATTCCCTACCTCTTCCTGCGAGCGTTGCGATCACTCGGAATAGCTTCGGGTCTGTTTGGACTAGCTCGCGCTACTCAGCACAGCCACCCGCACCTAACCCGCACGAGACCTCTCCAATGTGCAGCTTGGTACACCCAATAGGGTCCTGCGAAGGTCCTGCATGCGTAGCTCATCCCTATCCCTTCCTGAGTGTCTCAGTCACTCGGAGTAGCATTGAGTCGCACTACTACATCGCATCAGGTCACGCTGCATCAGGTCGGGTCACTCTCCTGGGTAGGGTCTCACTGCATAGGGTCTCACTGCGTAGGGTCACATTGCATCAGGTCGTGTCACTCTCCCTGCTAGGGTCTTGCTCCATAGGGTCACATTGCATCAGGTCGCAATGCATAGGGTCGCGCTACATAGGGTCGCACTACATAGGGTTTGCTCTCCGCTTCTCTCCCTGTCACTTTAGCTTCTGCCTTTGTGTCCCTGAGCCCTTCCTCTTGCTTTAGCATCCCTGACAGCTGTCATTATGTTAGTATTACGTTCCCTCTTAGCGCTGTCATCCTCTCTCCTTCTCTTCAGGTCGCTTGCACCCTTCCCCCTGGATTAGGCTTCAGTATATAGCCCTAGTCCTCACAAAAATAAGAAGTTTCTTTTCAGCCCCCATCTGAGTGTCTAAGTGCGAGTCCTGTTGTTTCCACTGTTCCCTATCGTTTTCTCTTGTGTCCTGCCGCTCTCTCTTCGTTTTCTGATGACCCTAGACGACCCTATTCAGTCCTCCGACAATTTCCGGTGGTTCCTGCTACTCTCAGCTCTCCCTAGCGCGTGTCTACACGCTCCAGGCAACCTCCCTGTTCCCTAGTCGCGCACTCCCTGCGCATTTTCGCTGCGCTCCTCACCCATACTCTGCTCTCAACTCCCAGAACCTCCGAGCGCGCTCCTGCGCTCTAGTCTCCTTAGCTCTCCTAGTCAAGCCAGACCAGGTCTCCTTGGGTGGACACCCATTTTCGCGCCTTCAAGGGACTCACCCCCTACATCGTCAACACACTTTCAGTCCAATTTTCTGTTAGGGAGGAACACTGACTGATTTACTAGTGAGCAACAAGGTGTGAGTATCCCAGAACTTGTAACAACAGTTAAGAGTGGCCAACGAGGACGACCTCCAAAGTCCATCTGCCTCAACTTCCTTGCTGAGGTTGTTACAAATAGTAGCCATCACATCAGTCTCAGTGAACTTGCCCATATCCTAGGTATTACCCGTATGACTCTTTGGCAAACCATGCAGAAACATGGCCTGAAGTGGAGCTACACTGTACTAAGCAATGACGAGCTGGACGTACTAGTGAGGGCTTTCAAGAAGCACAAACCAGAGTCCGGCTTCTGCTATTTACTTGGACACTTATGGCTCCAAGGGATTCACCTCCAACAAAAGCAGATATGGAAGTCATTGCATTGTGTTGACAGGCTAGGACAGCGTTTATGAGAGCATCATGTTATTCAGCACAGGGTATATCATGTCAAGAGATCAAATGTGCTCTGGCATATTGACGAACACCACAAGCTCATCCGATGGGGATTTGTGATTCACGGAATCATTGATGGCTACTGTTGAACACTCAGGCTTACTGCCAAGTCTGTTGGTTGATTGTTCTTACTACAATTTTAACAGATCACTGGCTTACAAACAAGTACAAACAACCATGCTTCAACCGTTCTCAATGTATTCCTTGTTGCACAGGAAGAATACGGCATGCCGTCACATATGAGGGGTGATCGCAGTGGTGAAAACCTCAATGTAGCTACGTACATGGTGGCTGCACGGGGCCCCAACCATGGATCATTCATGTGGGGGTCATAAGTTACTGCTATGAACTACATATCTATAGTTACCCTTTTGATATCCATACTACAGGTCTACCCACAACTCTAGGATTGAGCGCATGTGGGTTGAAGTCGGAACCCAATTTGTGCGCTGATGGCGGGGATTTTTCATTCGCTGTGAGAGATGTCACTGTCTCGATGTCGAGAGCAACTACCACCTTTGGCTCCTTCAAAGACTCTTTCTTGGGGCCATCAATCGTGACTGCGAGGACTTTTGGCAGGAATGGAACGTTCACCCTATTAGTGGCCCCACAACCAATAATAAAAGTCCACAGGTATGTCATCTGTATTATTTACATGATGGATTGTACCCGAATTTACTGGCATATCCACAAGGATTTGCGACTCATCAGTCATGTTACACTAGGAGAGTACCATGATGAATGTATGGGTATCCATCCTCTCACTATTGAGCGGTACTATGGTGTTCACAGCTGTGAACGTATCCGTCAGATTGGCCAAACTGGTGCAGGCCATCCTCCTGACGAGGACCCAGAGGCGGGTGATGAAGAGATTGCTGTGGACGGACATAATAATATTCTCAGAGGGCTTGAAGCCGACCTCCAGGACCAAGTGCGTCATGAAGCAGTGGAGGTCCCAGGGAAAGGATCGCCTTTCACATGTGTTGAAGAGGAGGCTGAATTTTGGTCAGTGCTTGACAATGTGATGCTCGAAGATATCACGCCAACAGGGTATGGGTTACTACCGGAGGAAGATGCAACACAAGGTGTTGAATCAACAGTAGAACACATTCCAATTGGTCAGTGCAGAACACAATTTGTTACCATGTCATTGGCAGACCCAGTTTGGGCAAGGCAGGTGAAAACTTGGTGCCAGGTTTGTGAGGTGAACTGGCGCAGCTCGACACTAGACAAGAGTCACAAATGACTCAGTACTTCTGTGCAAACAGAGACTACATTTAACTAACCTAGACAAGAGTCACAAATGACTACATAGGTCAGTATCATAGTAAATGAATGTGTAGAGTAGCCTTACCTCAGTACTTCTGTGCAAACAGAGACTGAGGTACAAAATGAAAGAAAACATCCTATAAAGAACAACCGTGATTATGTAAGGAATGCTCGGCGTGTCCATACTAAGTATAAAGGAAAAAGGGTACTGTAGGGACCAGGAATTTCAACACACCCACTCAACGAGATAGTCCTTTTAGATAATCAAACCCATACCTTCTATAAAACGAATGTGTTTCTCTCGACTGAGAGGTTTCGTGAGTATGTCGGCAACCTGTTCCGCAGTTGGAAGGTACTCCAGAACAATTTCTCCCTTGTCTACCTTCTCCCTGATGTAATGATGACAAATTGCAATGTGCTTCGTCCGATCATGGAAAGTGGCATTCTTGGCAAGAGACATCGCCGACTGCTTATCAATTAATAGCTTGACGGGCATGCGTGAGAGTGATGGCTCAATCTCTGAAAATAATAGCTTTAGCCAGGTGGCTTCCTTCGTGGCAGCAGCAGCAGCCATATATTCAGCTTCCGTGCTCAAGAGAGCGACAGATGGTTGCTTCTTCGACGACCAGCTGATAGCAGCTCCGGCTGTAACAAAAGTGTAGCCAGAAATTGAGCGGCAGTCATTGACATCACCAGCCTGGTCCACGTCGACGTAGCCCAGTAGGGACATTTCCGACGTCTTCCTGTAAATGAGACGGGTGTCCGTTGTGCCACGTAGGTAGCGGTAAACTCATTTTAAAGCTGCAAAATGCGCCTGTCCAGGGCAAGCTGCGTGTTTGCTCAACGCACCCACTGCATATGCCAGGTCTGGGCGGGTTGCCAGCATGGCATACATGAGTCCACCGAGCATGCTTTGATACGTCTTAGTGTCGACTTTGGGGACATCAGTTTTGACGAGCTTCGCATTGGTCTCAAGTGGGGTGGAGACGGATCATCCATCCTTTAAGCCGAAACAATCTAGGATCGTCTCGATGTAGCAGCGTTGGGACAGAGAAATGATCCCTTGTTGGCAGTCGCGAACGACCTCCATACCTAGGATCCAGCGGGCTTCACCCAAATCCGTTATTTCAAAATGTTCGGACAGCTGCAATTTGAGGCGTTTGATGGCATCAATATTCTTCGAAAAAATCAGCTTGTCATCCACATAGACGGCAACGATCAGTAGATTGCCGTCCTCGTCCTTGTAGAATAGACTATGATCAGCATTACTGTGTGTGAATCCAAGGGACTCAAACATTTTTTGTAGTGTGTCGTACCATGCCTTCGAGGCTTGTTTGAGACCGTAAAGGGCACGCTGTAAGCGCCAAACAACCTTTGAGTTGTCGCAGAAGCCAGGTGGAGGACGGAGGTAAATCTCCTCCTCCAATTCACCATTCAGAAAAGCGGCCTTGATGTCTACTTGATGTACTTCAAGATTGTGCTGTGCTGCGAGTGCAAGGAGGGACCAAATGGTAGTAAACTTTGTAACGGGTGCGAATGTGTCCATGTAGTCAAGCCCTTCAATCTGCGTATACCCTTTTTGTGACAAGACATGCCTTGTACTTGTCAATTTCGCTGTTGGGCCCACGCTTGATCTTAAAAACCCATTTCAAGTCTATTATCTTGCGATCGGGCAGCGTCTTGACTTCCTGGTACAGGCCAATTTCTTTGATGGTATTCAGTTCGACTCCCATGGCACCCAGCCATAGATTGGCATCTGGACGACCGACGGCATTGCTGTAGGTGAGTGGTTCGCTATTGAGAGGTGTTGCGGTAGCAGCACAGTGAGCACTTTGTGTCAGCGTGTCACAGTGTGACTCGTCACAGCCCACTGCATCAGCGCGTGCGTCCGTCTCTCCTCCTTCATCAAGACCCTCAATGTGACATGGTAAGTTGTCCGTCCCTTCATCATTAAGTTGAATCTCCTCTTCCAGGGTAGTCCTCTTGTAGGCGTTGACGAAGAAACACGAGTCGTCATCGCGGATTGGCGCTCTGCGAGCGCGGGAAGAGCGCCTCACAGCTGGAGTGGGGATTGGGACTGGGTAAGGCAATGGCGGGCCTAACGCTTGGCCTGAGCGTCCGTCTGAGGTATGTTCCAGTCGTTTGGCATGCCATTGACCCCTACTGACTTGCTGTTCAACAGGAAGTTCAATCATCGCAATCTGGCAGCTCAAAACACCATCTGGAGACGATCCAGAGCGATCGGATGAAGTAGGTGCGTGTATCAACGCATTTTTGACATTGTTGACCCTTTCTGAAGGTGTCCCATCGATGGATTTGCCATCCGAGTCCTCGTTGGTGCTGGCTGTCTCCCCATCCCCAACAGGTGAGTATGGGCTCATTTGTATGGCTTCAGGAACTGTTCCGACTGCTGACTGTCTCATTTCTTCAACATTTAGGTTCGTATCGTCAATCTTGATGCGGGAGGGGGCATTGGCGCACCCTTCATCGAAGACGACATCCCTGGACTCAAAAATGCGGCCGCTCGCATGGTGCATGCACACATAGGCCTTGCGATTCTCTGCGAAGCCCAAGAAGGTGCATTTGATGGATTTAGCGTCAAGTTTACGCCGTTTCTTGTCAGGTACGTGGACATGCACCTTGCATCCGAAAATTCTCAAGTGTGTGACTGACGGCCTGTTTCCAGTGAATGCTTCGTGTGGTGTCAGTCCGTCGGCGATCGTGTGAGTAGGTACACAATTTAGGATGTGCATAGCATAGAGGATTGCATCCCCCCAGTAGGCGTTGGGGAGTCCAGTGTTGAACAGCATCGCACGAACCATCTCAACAAGTGTGCGGTTCAGACGCCATTCTCCTGCAGTGTGTACACATTCGTCATTTCGTGATGAATTCCTTTCGACTTAAAATAGTCTTGTAGGGCAGTTGACCTGTACTCTCCGCCTCCGTCGCTGCGAAAATAATTTGTGCATTCGCCTGTCTCTGCCTCTGCTCGCTCGAGGTATTCTTTGGTGAGCTTAGGCACTTCGTTTTTTAACTTTATTAACTTGACAATGAGGCGATGCGTATGGCTGTCGATGAATGTGACAAAGTAGTGGTATCCTCTCCGCGCTGTTGTTTCCATGGGTCCACAGACGTCCGAGTACGTTCTGTGTAGTACCCTTGGACTTTCAACATTGGATTCGGAAGGAATCACAGCGCGGTGCTGTTTCCCCTTGAGACAAGGTATGCACTGTCCTTCATGCGCTTCCTCCGAGTCGCTGATAGCCATGCCATCAACCATTCCTTTCTTTAGCAGTTTTAAAATTGATTGAACATTTACATGTCCGAGTCGACGGTGCCAGATGTCAAGGTCGGCTTCCGAAGATGTCTTTCGAGATGCAAGAGCTGAAAGGGGAAGTTCGGGGTCGAGAGAGGTCAAGGGACCATTAACTACGTAGGCCATTTGGTCTTCGGGAGAAGGCGTTGCAGCTAGCAGGTACAGCGAGTTCTGTTTGTAGCCCTTGCCCACCACCTGACTTCCGTCTAGGATTCAACAGGAGTCGCGGCCAAAAGTGACTTCAAGGTTGAAATCAAGATAAATACGAGATGGAAAGAAGATTCCCGTCTAGGTTGGGCACATAGTAGACGTCACGTATAACAGTAGTTGACGTGCATCCGCTGTCCAGTTTAAGGTTGACATGGATACATCCTATACCCACTGCAGGGATGGACATTCCGTTTCCAACGGTGACGGATTGGGGTGGTACGAGCCGATGATACGTGGTGAACCATTTGTGCTGGCATGACATATGGGCTGACGCGCCTGAATCTATGATCCAGTCATGAGCAGTGGCCTTGTCTGTCTGGTTTCGAGCGACAAACAGACGGAGAGGCGGAGGTGAGTTTCTGTCCACCTGTGCAACACTAGCCGCTAACTCAGTCTTTTCCTCCTTAGGCTTTTCTTTCGACTTGTCCATTCCATCCTTTGCAGCTACGTCGCGCTTTTTCTTATAGCGGACATCCTCCGTATGGCCATCCTTTGAGCAGTAGGTGCAGGTGCCCTTCTTCTTTTGACTCTTTTTACCAGACTTGGCTTTTCCCTTGCCCTTTGTTTGGCTCGTCGCCTTCGCACTAAGGGCTGTCTGCCCAGGCGATTTCTGTGACCTCTCTTCGATGAGAACTTGGTTTATAACCATGTCCGTCGTGAGTTTGTCATCCGTGGCCATTAAAATGGTGCGGAGGGTTGAATAGGATGACGGGAGGGATATTACCATGGCTATGGCTATGAGTGAGTCATCAAGTGGCTGGCCAATGGTTTTTAAGACATTAGCCTTTTGCTGCATCAGATTCAACTGGGATTCCATGGCAGTGTCATCCGAGAGCGTGCTCCAAAAAAGTTCACTTATAAGGTACGCAATAGATTGTTTCCCACGGCCTTCATATTGCTCACTGAGCTTTTTCCAGACTTCGGCGGATGTCGTGGAATAAAGGACTCTGCTGAGGGGTTCATCCTTCAGTGTGAGTGTTAGTTGGGCGTGAGCCTCTTTGTCCTTCGTGAGCCATTCCTCAAGTTCGTCTGGCTGCGTGGCTGCGTCTGGTTTCGGATCTTCTCCGCTAACGACTGACCAAAGGTGTTGGACACCCAGGACTGTTTGGACATGAAATTTCCACATGTGAAAATTTGTCCCGTCATTGTCAAGAGAAGGAATGTCATATAAACGACTCGAGCCAGATGTGGCCTTGTTCAACACTGTAGAAAGTGTGGTTGCAGACTTCGAGGATTTTCCAGCCATGGAGACTGAGGTACTGGGAGCGGACATTGTGCGGGAGGTTGTAGTACTATATTGTCTAGTGTTGTAGGAGCTCGGGGCTCATAACCTTTTGTGAGGTGAACTGGTGCAGCTCGACGCTAGACAAGAGTCACAAATGACTACATAGGTCAGTATCATAGTAAATGAATGTGTAGAGTAGCCTTACCTCAGTACTTCTGTGCAAACAGAGACTGAGGTACAAAATGAAAGAAAACATCCTATAAAGAACAACCGTGATTATGTAAGGAATGCTCGGTGTGTCCATACTAAGTATAAAGGAAAAATGGTACTGTAGGGACTGGGAATTTCAACACCAGGTGCTCGCTGTTTTAACTCTCTTTGATATAGGCTGTTCCTTCAATGTGTAGTAGTGGTTAGTGAATTCCTTACACCGTGTTTGACTACGTCCAACATGATTCATCAGAGGAAGTGGAATACTACCCCGGCCCTCCTTCCGGATTTGGAAACAGGGAAGTGTTTTAATCCACGGTTCGCTTAAGCAGAATTTCTTTCTTTCTCCAACCAGTGGTGTTGGTTGCCCACTCAGACCATCACTCTACTAGGCGGCTGCCTTCATGTCAGATGCAGGTGAAAAATACTGCTGAGACTTTCTCGAGAACGGAAAACAATGCAGTTGCAAGGTGTTCACGGAACCCATTGACCCAAAGGCACCCTATTGTTGTCAGGAGTGCCAGCATGGGTACAGTAAGCACCCAGGGCGAGCACTGCCTGGGAATAGATCACTGGACAAAGTGAAGCCCGAAGACACCACTCGGATGCTTTTGGATGCTTGGCATCAACGGAAGACCTCTCATGCCTTGGCCAGTTCATCTATGGACCCCATCCATCAAGCACGTGAAGAAGTCCTCAAAGGATTTCAAACTGGTCAGAGTGGCACACAGAAACGAATGAAGGTACATCTAGGGAAAGTCATGGGTATGGGTACCCACCGTGGGTTGTGGGTATGGGTACAGGTGGGTATGGGTGTGGGTACAGGTTTTGGATACCCATACCCATACCCATACCCACATGGTGGGTATTCAGGGGCTAATAGCCCCTTTTAGCTTGTCAGATTCCT
>Ga0307518_10001808_pt1 | contig 15804 bp, 15 predicted proteins | sample 25_EM_MG_FD_203889 | JGI IMG/M metagenome (GOLD analysis project Ga0307518, IMG submission 203889) | Populus trichocarpa ectomycorrhiza microbial communities from riparian zone in the Pacific Northwest, United States - 25_EM | ecosystem: Host-associated > Plants > Roots > Unclassified | place...
AAAAAAAAAAAATATTTTAAAACAAAATTATTATTTTTTTATTTTAAATTAATATTTTTTTTATATTTTTAAATTATTTTAATATATTAATATCAAAAATAATTTTTAAAAAATAAAAAAATATTATTTTAATATATTTTCAAATAAAAAATATTTTAGAAAACAATTCTCAGTGAACTCTCATTCAAACGCTAATGTGATAGAACAATTCGCTGAAAAGAAAAAAGGTAAAGCAATCTTCATCGCTAGGACCCCCCAATCTTCTGACAAAATTGTCAAGCTTCAATTATGTGGAGCTTCTCCTGGAGAAGAGCCATGCATCGAACAAGATGGGACATCCATGGAAACTCTCATAGTCACCATGAATGATAAAAATTGAAGAACACCTATCAAAACAATACTCGCAAACAGGGGACCTTCTTCTCCATTGCTCCCGGTGGGAGACCCAACTCCTCTGATCCAATGCTCCCGACCGAACCAGTCCCTACTTCTCCATTGCTCCCGATGGGAGACCGAACTCCTCTGATCCATTGCTCCCGACCGAACCAGTCCCTACTTCTCCATTGCTCCCGACCGAACGAGTCCCCACTTCTCCCTCTCCCATGGTCTCTCTTAACCACAAAGCACCAAGATCAAACACTCATTATCCATCATTTTTAATCTGCCCAAAACCGACAATTGAGATGCTATTTACAAGAACAAAATTAATAATATGGTTTTTTTTTAAGCGTAAATATAGTTTTCTTATGAGAATATTTTTAATGGTAAACTATTTTAAAAAAATAATTGCATTTTAATACATTTAATAAAAAATTATTTTAATAATCTTATTTGATCTAGTTAGATTGGTGAGTGTACAAACCATTCTCTTGATTTTCATTCAATTTAATATTAAAAACTGAAGAGCTAAAAATAATATATATTTTTTAGCTCTCCAACACCTAGTGTAATTCGTCCGTTTGTCTCTTTTGATTTATATAAAGCGAGTGAAAAGCACGCTCCTTCCAAGTCAGGATTTCCAAGTGCTGCCAGCTGGTACCGCGAGTGTTCCATGCTCCAACAGTGTTTCCAGCCCCTATTTCAATTCTGGTCCTCGTTGTTTAGTTTTCTTTCATTTGCCTCACTATTTCAGTGTAATCTTTGTAATAGAGGACAATAATGAGAACAATATATGAATAGGCATGTGGGGATTGATAATTGCGGAGGAATTTTATGCACCTGGAGTAATAAGGAAAATTCAATCCCTCTTCCTGAGATTGAAAACTAAAGGATTTCAATGTCCTTTAATTTTCTTAGATTTTTCTATGCATTCTGACTTGATTCTATGTGTCTTGTTTTTATTTTTCCTCATATTTTCCTTTTAAAAAAAATGATTTTTGGCTTTCTTTTTAAAATAAATTACAGTAGGAATTTTTTTTGTTTTTTTAAGATGCTTTTAAGAAAAATAAACATAAAATAAAAAATTGCTTATTTGTGATGACTATATTATTTTAAATATATATATATATATATATATATAAATTATTTTTCTTGTTTATCCTTTATTATATGACTTTAGGAATATATTTTTTTTATGTAATGTTAAAATTGCTTATTTGTGATTTTTATCGGAAAATTTTTTCTTGTTTTGCATTGTGAGTTAATTTAAGTTAGGTCAACATGACATCAAAAGTTTCATTAAATGTGAGCGATGGGCCACGAGCCTAATTTGAAACAAACTGAGAATAAATTTAAAAGCCTAGTTCAACATTTATTATCCTCTTAGGTCCAACGTTCATGTTTTAAAAATGAGGATTATAATTTAAGACGAGATCTCGATCCCAAATCATATTTTAAACCCGTGATGAGTTTAGACAAATAATTAGAAATGTCCATTAGGTACATCATCATAAGTTAAGAACATAGAAGCAATTTATTTTAGATAAGATACTCTAGGGTAATGTGTTTTCCCTTTAGTATAATCAACTCCTTATCTAAGAATTTTTTAAGATTACTTAGGATTTCTAATTATCATAAACTATATGGAAAATTTTTATCTATGTTTTTTTAATTTTATTATGATATCGGGTGCAAAATATATATTTATCAAAGTCAAAAAGAAATTGGACCATGAAAAAGGTACATATAATACATTTGATTAATAGGTAAGCAACTTGTAAAGTAAAACTACTTAAAATCTAAAAAAAAATATAGTGATGGAGGTAAAGACAACGCTACACTATCTAAAAACAATGATAAAATGTGTTTATCTATTTAAAAATATGATATAGGTGGTTGTTATTATTTTGCTTAGAAATATATTAAAATAATATTTATTTTTTATTTTTTAAAATTAATTGATGATTTCATCTATCAAAACAATTTGAAAACAAAAAAAATATATTAAAAATATGGTTTTATGACAAACAACAAGAATACAGAATAGGCTTACTTTTTTATTTATTTCATTTACAAGTCTACAAGTGGTAGAGAAGAGAGGTATCCCTGGTTTTGTAGATTAGCGGCTTCAATAATTAGGCCACGTTTTCCATCTCCTTATGTCAACTCCCCTCTTTAATTAATGAGAGGTGAAAAGAAAGAAAGTTTGGAAATTACACTAATCATTGGATTATAGTCTTAACTAATCCAATAATTAACTCATAACTCATATGTATTCTTATTTATTTTTTTTAGTATTACTCTTTTTTTTTTTAATTAGAAGTCTTGCAATGGCTCACAATCTTTTTTTAAAAAAAATTTTCTCTCTCTATATTTATCATTTCTTGCCAAAGAAAAAATACATTTAACATATCTATACATCTATATCTATCTATATAGTAGTAAAACATATGTAAGTTTTGAGTGAGTTTTATGATCAAGATAGATAAAAAAAAATTACGTGTCAATATATTTAATTTTCACCAATAATACCTTTTCATTTAATAAAAGATTAAAACATAAATTGAGTCCCTCCTACCATATAAGAAATTTTTTTATATCACAACTTCTTACAGTTTATTTAAATTATTTTTACTTGAACCAATTAAAGATTCTTCTTCTTTTTGTCTCCTTTTCTATTTATATCTATCAACTTTATGCAATTACCAAAGTGTCCCTAACTTATTTATACATAATGCTTACTCCTCCAAGGACATTGTTGTCATTTCCTATTAATTTTTTCTTTCTCTTTCAAAATATTACAGCTGGCTTGCCGAGAAGCACATTGATGTTTTTCCTCTCTTTCAAAACATCTTAAGTGGAATAACATAAACAAAGAAAGATGATTCAACAAACCAAACAACGGAAAAGATCTAGAATCTTTTCAGCAAATGCACATATGCTCCTTGAACACCAAAGATTACAGACCATAAAATCCCTTGTATGTCTGATGAAGTTGCATAGCTGCAATACTAGAGTATGAAATTAGAAACAGGGTAGCTATGTGTATAATGATGTTGGAGATATATATATATAGGATGGAATGTACCTGATGAACATTGAATATTGTTAACAAAACTTTTTGATTTTTTGTTTTTGGATTTGAGGAAATTTCACCTCTGGAAAGCGCACTTTGTGAGATCAAGTGAGCGAGTAAAACCCTGGCTATCCTAGACTCTCACAAAAAATGCATGCCCTGACTCGAACTCGAGACCTGCTATGTAGATCTCAAATTTTTTATCATCACACTACGCTACCTGAGACATTGTTAACAAAACACTACAACATAACAAGGAAAAGCGATGTTGATCCTTAGTTTGGTAAAAATTCCTCGTGCAGCTGTATTAATGGAGGAACCGTACCAAAAGCCATTGAAAACAGCACCTTTTTTAGTCTTCTTTTGGTCATGGTGACATTGTCCTTGTTGCAGATCATGGAGAGGTCATCTATGGGTTGTGGTAGCCTACTGACCAAAGAACCAAAACATCACCAGCTAGCAAAATTGGGGTGAGAGAGGAGTTATTCTGGGGTTGGGCGTCCAAAATTTGCTAACTTCCATTTACTTTATTAGATTTCTGGTAAACAAAAATGTTCCCTGGTCTATAGCCTTTACAGATAAAATTATGTGCCGAATACCTGCAGCCCACTTTAATTTGATTTTTTATGTTATGGAGATACAAGTCATGGACCCATGAGCTGGGTGACTATTCAATAGACACCCTTTATATAATGTAAGATGGTTAACAATGCAAATCAATGATTTGTGTTACCGACTGTATACATTTCCACATGAAAATTCATCAGGCTATGGTGTCCGTGTGCAACTGCAGATAATAAATGCATGGCTGAAGCAGAGAAAAAGGTGCCCTCCTGATCTTCAACGTCACAAGAAATTTTGCATTTGCTAGCCTGATATCAGCCCAAGCAAGAAAAAATGAAAAAACACTGATTGGTAGCTTGTTGGTTGAAACATTTCGATCCAACCTTTTTTGGCTGAGGGACCAAATCCATAGGAAATCTTGCCTCATGTGAAACCTAGATCCCAAAGGACAAAAGCTTTTCCATACAACTGACGAAGCTAGCGCTGTTTGAAACGATCACCACTTTCATGGATTTGAACACCCCCATCATGCAAGTTCAGGCAACGAAGAAGACGGGCTCCGATGATGAACGTAAACTCCATTGATGCTACTTCAAGTAACGAAAAGACTGGGATCCAAAGATGAAGATGGAAACCAATTCAGAGAGTGGCAGCATTTAACCACATGAATAACTCCACTGATAATGATAATGACCTTAGATCATTTGGTTTTTGAGCATCAAACTTAAGAGTTCCTCCCAAAGTAACAACTCTAATAAAATTAATTGCTGGTAAGCTAAGCAACAATTGGTGGGACTTAATTCTCAAAGTGACAATTCCTTCATGTAAACATCTCTCTGTTTCAAATCATAAAGGCTATTAAATTGCATAACAAAACAAAGAGAAATAACATTTAAGTAAAGAGAATTTTCAACTGTTAGAATAAATTTGCAAAACATTCAACCTACAAGGTTCATGGTTATAACCACCTTTAAGGACCACATGAGAGTTGCAGTTCAAACCTCTACTCAGTTGTAGGAAAGAGTACACCTAAAAACCAAATCTAAACGAAAAGGGATTAAGTTGGGGGTGGGGGTGGGGAAATAAAACTACCAATCATTTAGGTCAGCTCAGTACTACTTGTAAGAGCAAAAGGTACTAAAGCATATGATACAAAACAAACCCAGTTGGGTATTTTCATCTGGAAACGATAACAAGATCCAGAATGCAACAGTAGTGCACCATCAATATCTGCAGTTGAAACCCTCTAGTGGAGGATCATGTCTGGAGAATACACCACATACCTCATGTTCCACAAGAGTCAAATAAGCATCTGTATTAAAATGAACTAGTCATCTTCCTCGTCTCCATCTTTATCTGCATCATCACCAGCTTCAGCATCATCCTCAGCTTCCTCCCCTTCACCTTCCTCTTCATCATCAGACATGCTATTTATCACATCTGTAATGATATCCTTCACTTCCGCTTTTCTATGCATTAGATCTATGCCGAAGTGGGCACCTAATATGACCAAATTTATACACGTGATTAGCAAAGTTGGAATGGAAATGTGCCAACATCCAACTAATAAATGAAATATGAGCCATTCATACCAAGTTGTCTGAGAATATCAGATAGAGTTGCCTGCACATCACCAAAAACAGATTTTTGAGGATGGTGTAACAAGCAAGATAAACTGTCATAACTGTGCAAATTGCAAAGCTAAATCACAGGCAAGACTTACAGTATTGAAATCAACTTCCTTCAGAATATTTACTACAACTGCATGCATCTCTTGTCTGGTGGGTTCTGCCTTGGCCTTTTTGTTAGACTTGGCTTTACCTAATTTTCCAACATAAAATCATTTGGCAAGGGAACAAACTCTGAAATAACTTTAAAACAAATGGAGATCATGTAAGTACAAAATCAATTTGACAAGTAAATTAAAAGCAAAACATGATATTTACGAGACCATTTGGTATTGTGATAGCTTCTGCTTTTTGTCCAATCACGGATATAAAACCATTTCATTAGCCAGATAGCTTTTGCTTTTTGCATTGTGCCCTGCACATAATTGTGTTCCAAACCTTGGATTTGTAAAAGTTAAAATAGCTTGATTTTCATTTATTTTACATGTAAAAATCCATCTTAAAGCAGTTTTAACCGAACACATTTTTTAAACTGCAACTAAAAGTGTTTTTTTTTAAACCTACCTTTTTTAACCGCAAAAGCTACCACAATGCCAAACACACACAATCAGCAAATTGCCAATGGACCATTATCCATTGTAGCCTTGTTTCTGGCTTAACAAAAACCCCTACCAAGCACAACAAAAATTAAATCCAAGGAAGATGTTATAGATAACTATTATACAGACAATCTTTCTCCATTCCAAAGAAACAAGCACTCCATGAATGTCAATTTAGTCGCTTTCTCTCCCCACATCTTGCTACCTCCCACAATGACATCATTTCACTCTTCGTATTATTTCTCCGAATAACATCTGTTACTCCATCCTATTTTCTCTACAATTGAAAGAGTAGACATGCATCATTTCTCAGTAAAAATTGCTGCTGTATAGTTTTGTCCTTTCTCTAAACTCTGCAACATAAGATGTCCTTTATGCTTAACCACTAAGTTTGCCCACTCAATTCTTTTAAGAAAGACAAAGTTGGGCCTGGTTTTTTCCTTGGCTTTTTTATTATATGTATAATCTTCAAAAAGCATATTGATATAGATACATTTAAGGTGTTATGAAGGAGGTGAAAGGGGAGAAAAATTACCCATGTAAACTACCTCTAATTATGTTTGGTAGGACAAACCATTTAACAAATCAGATGGGTAACATTTCACTCCAAGCATGGGAGGAAACATTAATCCCCATCCACCAGAGGTAGCAAATAACCTAAGGTAATATTTTCTCTCTCAAAATTAACACTCCCTGCCCAGCCATGTTATCTATGGATCTCAAATACAATCCCACCACATATTTCTTGGATATTCATTTAAAACACAACCTCTATTGTCACTTGATAATTATTGCTCTATCCTAGCCTAATCTCCTATAAAAAATCATTGTTGTCTTCAATTAGCATGTTTCAATGCCCTCCAACAGTGATAAACTTCCACTGATCTCAAACTTCCTATTTGACAAATTTCTGATCACCAAAAAAAAGTGCACAAAAAAATGAGATGAATCCAATAAAGTTCTGTCTGTTATGAAGAGTGCAAAAGCAACTAGAAGAAAGAAAGTTGATGTTTAGAGAACAATGATAACTATAAAATCAATAAAAAATTGATAGATGTAAAGTAATCTGTATTTTATTGACAATGATAACTGCAAAATTAATAAATAGCATAAGAGAGGGTTAAGGAGCCACAATGCAAAAGAGTAAATCACTTGCTCAAAAGCTCCAGACAATCACAAATTAAAACCAAAAACTTTAAACATCAAGAATAGAATGAAAATACTGCACCTTGATCTTTTGCAGAAGCCTTTGATGGGGACTTGGTTGACTGTTTCTTGGCATTGACCTTGTCTTTAGAGGAAGCACTTCGGTCCTTCGGGCTTTCCTTTTCAACTTTTTGTTTCTTAGATGCAGATCCCTTTGATTTAGAAATTGAACCAGAAGTTCCATCAGTATCTTTAGCACCTTTTTTTGATGACGAGTCAGAAGATTTTTTGGTTGATTTTTCTAGACCTTTAACAGGTTTTGCAGGGGTTCTTTTCTTGCCAAGGGTAGCTTTTTCTGCACTTTTAGCCACCGAACTCTGCTTTGAAGATTTTTTTGATTTCTTAGATGGTGTCTGCTCCTTTGGCTCATCCTCCTCTTCTTCTGATTTAGTCTCCTCGTGATCACTCATGTCTTTCGTTCCTGCCTCATTTTCACCATCATCTTCCGAATCATCTTTAGCATCTAGTGATTCAACGTTATCTTCATCGTCGTCGTCCTCATCTTTGAACGAATGCTTTCGTTTCTGTCCACTTTGAGGTGTTTGTTTTCGTTTCTGTGGAACAATGAAGTAAAGAATTCATAACCAGCTCACATAAAAACCAGAACATGCATCAGCAAAGTACGAGTGTCATATTATCTTGAAGATAAAAAATTAAAAACAAGAGATGGGTAAAAGCACTATCTTTCATTATTTACACCACCTGCAAAGAACTATGTCATAAAGCACCCTTCAGCAGAACACTTATGTTCTAGAAAATTGGTCTTGAAGGCTTAGGAAAGTTCCAATTTGCTGATTAAAATAGTTGAGAAATAGCAAACATATATGGAAGATGAAGTCAAGAAAATACATCATGTATCCAATATAGTTCACGGTTGTCAATTAAAAGGACATCCTGGGCATGTCAGTTTGGAATTCAAGGATGATGAAACTCAAGACGGCAATAAATTGGATGGAAAACAAATTACATGTCATGTGGCTCACTTGCCTTTTTTTATTTCTTTTTCTCTCTCTCCTCTCTCCTATCTCCTCGTGTGCAGCCTATTTCACAATTTTTTTAAATGTTGCAATTCTGAATTGCGACAAGTTTGAATGTCAAGACATGTACAACTATGCAATTTTGCCAATTCTTTTCAAACTGTTATTTCGCCAATATTAAAAAAAAGGTGCTAATAACCAAAAATAGCCCACAGCCAATATGATAATTAAAGGTCACCAAAAGCAACATCAAAGAGAACAATGCACTTCTATTGGAGTGCATCAAGAAAACACATCCATCCAAGATCTTATTAAAGAAAAGCTCCATGTAATGTTTTATACAGAAAAAATACCACAAACCTTTGCTGGTGTCGTTGATGCTTCACCAGGACTCACATTTTTGCTAGTTGAGACCTTACGCTTCTTACCTTTCTGAAACAAAAATAAGCACCAAATATCAGCTTTCACATTAACAGTAAATGGCTACCTAATGCTGCAATATGTAAATATTTAGAGAATGGAGAACCTGTTCCTTGTCAGCAAGCAGAACATCAGTGGTGGAATGTGGGGATTCCAAGAATTCCAATATTTTTACAGTGAGTTCCTCCTGAAAACAAGGCCCAAGCAAGTGACTATTCTAGGTGAATTTAAATCACATGAAGACATAACTTCTAAAATAGGTGATACCAACCTTTTTCACAACAGACCTATTTATGGGGATATTGAGCACATCACAAAAATCCATCAACTTCTCTTTGACGCACTTGTCAAGCTTTTCCCTTACTTTTGCTTTCTGTTTTTCCTGATACGATGTGACAAAACCAATCAAAACAGTTTCAAGGCACATACAATTGTTAAACACAAGAGATGCTGCCATGAATAAATTAGGTATAGAATCTTGTTTTCACCAGAGTGCATGCTTGTGCAACAAGAAATGCAACAAGCAACAAGAAATGCATAAATACGTGTGCATAAACATGTAAAGAAAATAAAAGGCAAGAATGCCGGTACCTCATTCCCGACCCACACATAGCCTGAAAACTGGCTTATGTTCTTCTTTAAATTGTGTGCCTAAGAATCACATTAACATAGTTTAGAATGGTCATAAATATAAAAGAATTAATCAATGATGATTAAAAAAAAAATCAACCAAGACAGCAATAACAAAGGAAGATGAATTAAAACAAACATTTCAAAAGACCATCAGGCAGGCACCTTTCCTTTCTTTCCAAACAGAATCAAGTGAAGCATCTGCAGATTGTCATCAGCTTTTCTCTTGGACAACTTGAAAGCCACTGAAAAGTTCAGAATATCAGACAAAAAACAGGCCAGTCTGCTGTAACAAAAAAGATGGATAAAGGTAAGACAAACCATGTGCAAGTCAACAAGATAAGAAAATCTGTTCCTTCTTGATGTCCAGGAAAATCTCTTTCATTTGCAATATTTTATGGAAATTTAGTATTCCTGCATTCTAAATCCAGAACCTGAGAATCTATCTCCTTTCCTATAAAATACTTGTGCATCCTTTGACACTAATGACAAAAATGATAGTACATAAAAATGCCCAAAACCCTATCAAGAGAAAGCCAAGATACAATAAAGGATGTCGATCAAAATATTAGCTCACATCTCAAATGTGTGAAAAATCTTGGAAGAGTTCATACATGCCATCAAGCTTGTCCTGTTTGAGGAATCATTAAAATTTCATGCACACGCATCCCTACCGGACTTCTAACACCAATTAAAATGGATGGCATCCTCTATTTTCAGGACAATTTTTCCAGAACAATTAGAACCCAGCACAACATGCAAGTACCCTGAACAGTAAAACCCATTGAGAGTAAACCCACCTGTGTTTATGAAAGTTCATGCCACCAAAATTTACAATTTTGAATTCTGAATCACCAAGACCAAAGCTTTTGTTTGTTGTTTATAGTTTTATCCAGAGAATATTCTCATGTTATTGATAACCTATGCCACAATTTTGTTCATCCATAAATTTAGTGGAACAGAAAAGACAGAGAGATCCACGAAGACAGTGACAATTAGCTCAGAAGTAAGACTTAATTGGGATGAGTTTTCCTCCAAGTTAGACAAGCACGGAGGAAACAATGGAACAATTGTTATTTTCTCCTTTCATGAATGGATTTACATTCATTTAAAACAATGGCATGCGTGCCTTCATATGCAATGCAACAACTTTTAAAACTAATTGTTAAGATAGAACCCAATTCCTACTACACAATCAAACCTTCCCCTATACTACATATCTACCAAAACTTTTGTTTGCAGAAGTGACTACACACTGTACAATGGACTCCATTGTTAGCACTTGAGAAACATGTCACCTGGAATACTAACACCTTTCCCTCCTAAGCAGTTGTTAACTTTTCTCAACAATGTACTTTAGTCATGCAACATAATGAATCCCCACTGTTCACTGGAAACCCATCATATACTATTACAGAATTAACGCACGCTCGTTTCACACAAAATTAGAGCATACAAGACATGCATCGACCATAGATGCATCAAAACTTGTTATCATTGCTTAATCGCGATTATGTTAGTCATTATCTGTTCTATTGTTTCTTGATAATTTCAGAGAGTTTAGAAACCATAGTTACTAAATAGATAACAGAACAGAATACACTACATAAACACCAACGCCAACAATAACACAGGATCCAATAACAAATTCATACATACAATCATCAAACGATGTACGCGCCAAAACAACCAACTAAAACAAACATACCATTGGGAATGTCCTTAAGAGGTGTTCCTCGTCCCTGTAATCACAAAAAAACCCACAATTATCTCAAAACCCCCATGCCCAGAAACCATTTCTTCTAAGATAAACACGCAAATTTGAGTGAAAAGATTTTTTTTTTTATTCGAGAAACACCAAGATTTGAGTAATCTCACCTTTTCAATAGAAAAAGGCTTGGTCGCTGACCGTCCAGGCTCAGGCACAGAGTACCTTTCCACCACCTTCCTCTCTCTGGTAGGCCTATCACTACTCGGAGTCACCAGCTCCTTCACTTTCTTCCCAGTCGAATTCTTACTCGATTTCTTGCTTCTTCGCTTGGATTTCTTGTTCTCTACCTCTTCCTCTCCTTTATCTTTCGCTTCTTCTTCTTTCTCCTCATTTCCCAAGGACTCCTCCTTTTCTGCACCCTCTTTCGCAGTCTCCTCTTCTCCTTTCACTTCTTCGTTGTCGGCCTCCTCCTTCGCTTCATTCTCAGCACTATCCATCGGTCCTTCGTTTTCAGTTTGCTCCTTTTCTGCTCCTGGTTTTGACTCCTCAGCAGCAGGAGCTTCCTCCTCTGATTTCTTCTCTTCTAGGGCTTCACTCGCCATGGAGACAAAACAGAAGAGACTAAAACCCTGAAAGTTAGGGTTTTGACAGAGATCACAAAATAGCAAGATCCTCTGTGCGCAACAGGCAGGGAGAAGGAAAGGAGAAAGGCGAGAGAGAAATTAGGTATTTGGGGAATTTGAGAGGGGGGCGGGCTGGCTTGATTTGATTTGATTGAGTTCGAGACAAAAAGGAAATAAGAAGAAGGCGGGGGTTCAAAATATTTTGATGCGAAAAATGAGAGCGCGCTCTGGGGCTTTGTTTTTTTTTTTCCACTCTAAGAAATAGTGGCGGATTTTTTTTAGATCGAGCGAGAATGATTTTAAGGCGCAGTACATTTTTTGTATTGCTCTGCCCTGGACTGCTAGGAAAGAGCTAGCTGTCTTTATTGGGCATGCACCACTTGTCAATTTTTACTCGGTCTGGTCTCGTGGGAGTAGAAATGGAAGACAGGGTCACTGGTTTCTGTGGATGATTGCATTGCTTTTGTTTTGTTGTGGCTTTTATCTTTTGATTCCTGCTCCGGTGGTGTTTTTGCTATAGCCCCTTGTATTCTTGCTAGTGGTTAATTTCATGATTCCGTTTTCCACCAGCAACGAATTTGTAGCTGTCTTGGCTATTGCGTGTGGAAATTCACGATGTCAAGAAGTTCTTCCATTGAATTTGAGCTTTCCTTCGTGATTTGATGGGCTTGTGTTGTTACTTTTTTTATAACACTTTTCTACAGAACAAGAGTTTTTCTGATTTTAAGTTGAAAAAACACAGTAGTGCGGGGTGTTTAGCTGTTTGTGCGTGAGTTCTTTGAGAGGATGGCTTTCTCAGGGACATGAACGAATAAGCTAATTGGTACAGTTGGTCCCCTTTTTTTTTTGTATCTCCTATCTTTGTCTTCTTCCTTCTCTTTCCTTCGGGCCTAGTTAGGCAAAAGGTACCGAGCCTAGTTAGGTCTTTCCTTCTCCTTTCTCTTCTCCTTCCCTGTTCTTCTTTTCTTATTCCTTTTCTTTTCTCCACCTCAGCTGGCCCTTCTTCCTTTTCTCATTTATTCTCCCTGGGCTCAATTAGATCGAGAATGTGGGCCCTTTTGGGCCCTTCTTCTCTTTCATCCCCTCAAGCTTGATTGTTTCGAGGGTCTCGGTTCGACTAAAGATAAGTAAAAAAATCAAAAAACTGATTAAACAAAACAAAAATAACCAAAAAATCGATTAGAATTTTTTAAAAATTTTTTGATTCGGTTCGATTTCAGTTTAATAAACCTGAAACTGAAAAACCTTAACTGAACCGAACCGGTTCAGTTAAAAAAAAAAAATACTATAAAACCGCTCTTTAATTTTTAACCCTAGCATTAGCAGTACCCGTCCGCAACTCCGCATCTAGCAGTCATCCTTACTCCTTAACAAACAAACCGCCCCCTTCAGCCCTCACAAGTCGCAACTCTCAAATCTTAATCTCTCACACTCTCAGCCTGATCAAAAATGATTTCCCCGTCGTTGTACAAAACTTCATGGCCAGATCTAGTCGTCTAACAAAATCAAATTAATCAGTCTTCATTTCCTAACTCTTGTAGACTGGTAAACCTTCAACAAGGCTTCAATCTTCATCGTTAAATCTAACAAACCAGCCACCTCTTTCTCCTACACGGGTATGGCACACACCATACCTAACCTCCAGATCTAGCAAATCAGTCGCCTCTATGACTCCCTCTCTCACACCCGACCTTGAATCTTGTTACACCAGGTATGATTTTTTTGTTCTGTCAGTCTCTGTTTTTATTTTTTTAACATATACTCTGTGTATTTGTTAAAGTGGTATGTCCTTACCAAAAATCAGAGTTGTAGCTTAGATTATATTGGTATAATTTTCATTTTTCTCGATGTTAATGCAATGCCATTAGGATTCAATAATGCTTCCCGTAAACAATTGAGACTTGAGAGGTCAGAGGTGGTTTTCAATGCTGAGAATATGCCCAAAATCAGGAAGAAAAGGTTTGGGTGAGAAATTTAGAATGATAGCTCCTGCATTACGCATGCCATATGCCTGCATTGCACTAGAATAACTGTTAATTGTGACACTGAAGAAAAAGTGAAATTTCATCTTATCATGTTAATTCAGATATGAGATTATGAAAGCTGCAACTCCTAAAAAGCACATGAAATATGCCATTTCATTATATTTTTCTCCATTTTAACAGTAATCAATCACTAACTATTAGTAACTAGAAAATAAATATAGCATCATAACTACCATAACAAGAAAGAATTCAAAGAGACATGTCATTTGCATTAATAAAGTTGTGAACTTAATGTAAAAAAAAAAAAATTATGCTTAGAACACTCACATATAGCAAATGTTAAAACAATTCAAATAAGAACTCACTAATGTAGAATTACTATGCAATATTGCACTAATAATAAATCATTGTTTCAAATTTGAAAGTTATTGATAACAACTCAAGTGAAGGATATAATCGAATCAATACCTTCAGAAAAAAGAGGAGCACAATTAGAACATTTGGGAGGCTTGTAGAGAATTTTAGTTGTTAATGCAGCTGAAAAATAGTGGGGCAAAAGAGAGTGTATTCATAAATCTACAAAATAAGTAGTATTTATTTTATTTTATTTTTACTTTTGACATGCCCATTTGAATATTTTGTGGAACTTGAATAATTGTTATAAACATGGAATAAAATACAATTCATAACTTGGTAATATTTTTTTTACTTTTTATTTATTTATACCACTATTTTACTTGTAGAAATTTGGTAATATATATAATTTATCATTCTCATGTTAATTATGGTCGTTAAAATGTTTTTATTAGGTAATAACATATGAAAAACTTTCAAATTCAAAATGCTTCATCCACTGGCACTACACCAACATCAATCAATTCTCCAACTTCAAAGACTAACCCAGAATCAACCACTGCAGGATCCACCATGAATACAAAAGATAAACAACCTCAAGTTTTGACATCAAGGAAAAGAAATGTTGATGATAGAAAAAAGTCACAAATTTAGGGTCATTTTAGAAAACTCGATGGTGATCTTAAAGCCCCTAGAGTTGAATGTAATTATTGTGGAAAAAATTATGCATATCATATTATTCTTAATGGCACAAGTAATATGTGGAGTGATTTAAAAGTGTGTAAAAAGTTTCCTTTCGTGGTTGATAGGAAACAAAAGGTTTTGGTATTAGAACCTAAGATATAGGAGGGTGAATTGGGAGATCAAAATGTGGGAACTCTTAAGGCAATAGGTTATAATTATGATGAATATAGACAAGCACTAGCAAAGATGGTTATAATTGATGAGCTGCCTTTTAATTTTATGGAGAGTCAAAGATTTAAATTGTTTACTAGGACCATACAACCTAGATTTTGCATTCTTTCTCGTTTCACTATTATGAGAGATTGTTTGAAACTTTATGTTGAATAGAAGGATAGATTGAGGACAGCTTTTAGGGGTCAACGATTATATTCAACAACAGATACATGGACATCAATCCAAAATATTAACTATATGTGTTTAACAGCTCATTGGATTGATAATGAGTGGAATTTGTATAAAAGGATTCTGAGTTTACAAGTGAACAAAATCGCAATAGGTTATAAAATTTTATGAAGAAAAAGGTGTCAAGTCCACAATGACTAACTATGTTATCAAGTACTGAAATTTATCAAATTAATTACTATTTAGAAATAAAACTGAGTTTTTTTCATGTTGATGATTAAAATATCCTTTAATTATTTAAAGTTTTCTCCTGAACAACATTGAAAATATCTCAACCTAATAGTTCAACATATCTCTATGTAAATTAAATTGATTGAAGATTTATTAAGTTATTTGGATTTATATTAATCTAAAATCAAATTAATCATAGTAAAGTATCTATATCCCTTGTTTAACTAGTGGTGTTTAATCTTGAAAACTTCTAATCATAAATTACCTCTTGGTCTCGTTATGATTAAATAGATTAGACAATAATTGGCTAAAAATTTATAAGCAATAAGATCAATG
>Ga0307518_10001811_pt1 | contig 15785 bp, 11 predicted proteins | sample 25_EM_MG_FD_203889 | JGI IMG/M metagenome (GOLD analysis project Ga0307518, IMG submission 203889) | Populus trichocarpa ectomycorrhiza microbial communities from riparian zone in the Pacific Northwest, United States - 25_EM | ecosystem: Host-associated > Plants > Roots > Unclassified | place...
GACTCAGGCTCAGTGTATGTGTGACTCTAAACAAAGTTACCTTTACATAACATGTGACTCAAGCCATTACATCAAAGATCCTTATCTGTGATTCAAATTTCCAACAACCCTTTGATATGATGCTGTCCTCGCTGTGCTCTGATCCCTTCGATCTCGAGATCACAGGGCATCCTGTTGATGAAGGTACATTGTACATTCATTTGCACTGCGGCTTAAACTAAACGGACTTAGGCCATAATACTATTACTACATGAACTATTGTGGAGACTGAGACAGTCATTGAAACAACCTGTACTCAGTCCAACCCTGATGGTTCAGAGATCACTTATATCAAAAGAAAAGTGAAATGACACAAAGAAATCACCGAGCAAGTTCCTAAGACCCCCTGATCTCATATACCTGCGAGATCTGACCCTCGCACCCCTATCAACCCTTGTGAGAATCTCTCTCCAACTTCTGTGGCCCCTACACCAAGATACCCCCTGATGTTCCTCATCCAAAGCAAATTACTCTCCCTGAGAGTATTCCCACTCCCAACAAATTCTATGTTATCACAGCCAGTCAAGAAGTCAGAATATTCTTTGATTGGTGTGTCCCAGTGCATTAGAAATAACGAATGACTATATGGTTTATGTACTACTTAGGAACGATGCCACCATACGGGTGACTCATGTCAGTGGTGCCATTTACAAAAGCTACACGATGTTCCAAGATGCGCTGAAGCACTACCACAAGGCTTACTATGCTGGTGAACTGCATGTGATGCCCAAGCCTGGTGGGCCATTCTGGAAGAAGTCACAGGGTTCCTCAAGAGGAACAGACATAGATTCTATGTCAGATATTTCAGACTGGTTCTCTCATAAGGTAAACTTAATACTACATGACACAGAAGTGTAAAGGTTTGATCTCTGGCTAAGAGGCAACATGTAAACAAGTAATGGAAGCAGGTAGTATCTATATACCATGTGAATTGTATTGTATTATGGTAAGGTCAAGCAGGAGTGTATATAGGAGGGTCAGGATGTGAGTCATGACACATCTCGACTTAGTGTGATATGAATTCTACCACAGTACCTAACACACCACATCAGCAACATTTCATGGTCCCAGATCACGTTCAGTGGGTTAGAATACATGGTATGGATCCACTGTACATTGGACCGATTTCATGCAAATATATTCAACAATGCCGAATGAGAACAATGCTACAATAGCAAACTGTTTGCTATGTTGTTCGCCATCAAATGCCTGAGCTCTGGCATGTTGTCTTACATATCTCGCAAGGGCCACATGCTGATAGTCCAGAAAAGTATGTTTTGTGGATAGGTGATAATAGGCTAGCTAAACTACTCCATACATGCATATATCCGAACATCTACTAAGTGGATTTGAGGGTGCATACTCGTGGAGTTTCACCTCAAAGAATTTCACCTCAGATACAACAGCAATGAGAAGATCAAAAACCTGTAAGAACATGTCACATAGTTTGTCTCAGGACCCTCTGCTATGGCACAACTGCTGGACCAGTTGCCTAAGCACATGGATAAAGCGGTGGCCCACGCATGCATGGGTTTCACATTCCCTGAAGAACCGATCAGCTGAACCCCAGCTCTTCTCCCTGGCTCACTGCAATGCAAGGTTGAAGTTGCGGTCCCAGTTGGCCTTGGGCTCCCACTCTGTCTGCCAATCATGGATTGCAATGCAAAGTTCTGGCAGAGTTGAGGGGACTGGATCCATATCGTCGTGGTGAGTGGATTGCCAATGACTTCCATCAGAAGCTTGATTGTGATCTGAGTCAGAATCCTCAGCTATTTCTGTATGTGTGCAATGGCGGTCGCTGATTTCATGGACAGGCACTTGTGCATCCGTAATGGCCTTCCTCCTACGTCTGTTGATGTCAGTAGCATGGACAATATGTATATAGCATACCTTTCCCGAAGTCTACAAGATCGAGTTAATTCAGAGTAGTATACGGACATAGCAAGTACTTACTGTTGCATTTGGATGTGTGATTTCTCGTTCTGCGCCTCTCTAACACTGGTCAAGATGAGATGAAGTACGTTTTTTGTCATAAAAGGGCTTACCCAGGCTTGGAAAGCTGGTGTTTGGTAGCCTCAGCTTGCTGGCTGGGCTTCAAGGGAGGTGCAGGAGGCATATATACAGTAGATGGTAAGGACTCAAGTTTGACAAGTGAGTGATGTACTTATGTAAGGTATCATGCCACGAACAGCCACATCTCACTTCAGCGCTTCAGCACTCAGAGCACTTCAACAGAGAGTTGGCACATCACCGGCACCTTCTGACAGCCCCATGTTTCAGTAGGTTGGAATCTATGGTCTTTGTTCACTAAGTTACTGTTGGCGCACAGTGACAACGGATGAACAAGTTTGCTAAACGAGTGACTCAGTCTCGAAGAGAATATGAAGACTCAATTAATAGCTACCTAAACAAGTGACTACAATAGAGTGAGTAACAATGTATGAATGGTAATATGAGAGTCTCACCTCAGCCTTGAAGAGAATACAAAGACTGAGGTGTGTCGGAATGGATGGACATCTTATATAGGTACAGCTAGTTGATAAATGTGTACGTAGAAACGGAAGGATATGGGAATGAGGTGAACATGTGTAGTGTACATGATCAGACTTGAAGTGATCTAAATATTAGTCCAACACTCCCCCTCAAGTCTAGAATAGTCCTAGCATTTCTACAAACCTAAGTAGTTTCGAATGCAGTAATGCTTTGGTAAGTATGTCCATGATCATGGTGTCCGTGGGGCAGTACGAGAGTAGAATGTGATTGTTCTCAATGGCTTCCTGAATGAAATGATAACAAATGTCAATGTGTTTCATTCGCAGGTGAAATTTATTGTTATGAGTGAGTGCAATGGCACCCTGGTTGTCACAATGTAACAGAGTGGGTGTGGTGATGGGTGCGCGAATTTCAGTGATGAGGTTTCAAAGCCATAAAATGTCCTTCAGCATGTTAGTCATTGCAACGTACTCAGCTTCCGTCGACGATAGCGCGACAATAGATTGTTTCTTCGATCCCCATGCGATCGGCATGCCTGCAAGTGATATGATGTGGCCCGATATTGAGTGCCAATGATGTTGTGATCCCCAATCAGCATCGACATAGGCAATAATGCCTTCGCCCGGATCAGTGAGGTTCAGCGTGTAATTGCGCATTCCTTTGAGGTAACGCACAACACATTTTCCTGCTTCCCAATGTGCACAACCGGGATTCTGCATAAATTGCGATAGAGCCAAAGAGGGGAACGAGATGTCGGGATGGGTCACAAGCGCTGACCAAGCAACAGATCCAACAAGTTCTTTGTATGGAATGTTTTGCATGTTGGCAGTTTGGCATGGCATTGATGGGGACTGATCAGAGGAGAGTATGGTGCCGGGTTCAAATGGTGTGGAGATGGTGTTGGCATCATCGAGGCCGAAGTGTTTGACAAGTTTGTCGACATACACACTTTGTGATATGGATAGTGTACGCGCAGCTTTGTTATATTTAACTTCAAGGCCAAGGAGCCATTTTATCTCTCCAAGGTCAGATATTTCAAACCATTTCTTGAACTCGCCTTTTACCCAATTTATTGACTTGATTGTGTTGCCAGAAATCACCATGTCATCTGTTGAGACGGAGATGACTGACGAGAACTCCCCCTTGTGTCTGAAAAACACCACATGATCAACTCCTGACCATGTGAATCCAATCTTGATGAAGAACTCGCGAAGAGTTTCGTACCACTCGAAACCAGCCTGTCGGGTGCCATAAAGACACTTTATTAGTCTGCACACCTTACCCTCTTGCCCTGGCTTGAGACATCCGGGCAGAGGGTGCATGTAGATAGTTTCTGATAGCTCTGCATTGAGATAAGCATTTTTGATGTTGATCTGGTGAATTTCCCAGCCTTGGCTGGCGGCATTTGCGAGAACAGCATAATGTTTCATTGAAATCAATGCCTTCTTGTTGTGTGTTGCCATTTGTGACTAGTCGAGCTTTGTAGTGTGTGATCTCGCACTTTTCATTGTGTTTGACCTTGAGAATGAAGTGGGATCGTATTATATTGGTGCCGTGGGGTGGATCAACAATCTCCCAGGTGCCGTTCTTCTTGATCGCAGCTACTTCTTCGTCCATTGCATGTCGCCAGTGTTCAGCATTAGGACCCCTCATGGCTTCTTCAACACTTGGCTCATCACTTTCCAGCGAGACATCAGCATGCTCAGTGGCTGTGCTCAGTTCATCACAGGCATATCCCATTTCCTCATCAAATTCCATTGCAGCATTGATTCGCTCATTGTGATCAAATACATTGCGGCTGTAGTAGCCTGGTGGGAACTTGGTACCGGGTGTGACATGTTGAGTGAGATTTTGTGCTGGTGGTTCATCTGATAGGCCTGTGGAGTGAGGTGGTGGAGTAGATGGTGGAGTAGTTAGTGGCGAAGATGGCAAAGGAATATCTGCTGGGGTCGGAGGCGTGTGTGTGGCTGTGTTAGGCATCCGCGATGTTGGAGAATCGACTCCAGTATCATCCTCCCCCTCGAACTCAACATCAGGGGAGTCAGATGGGACAGACAGGTCATCAGGCAGGAAACAGACATTCCGTTCAATGGATATGCACCGTGACTTGGGCCAGTAGACCCTGTACCCTTTGCTGTTATAGTCATAGCCTATGAATTTAGCCTGTTTGGCCTGTTCATCCAACTTGCCAGCATTTTCGACACGAACATAGATGGGGCGACCAAAGTGGTGCAAGTCCAAGAGGTTGGGCTTTGAGCCATGAACCTTCTCATAAGGAGTCTTGTCAACTAAAGCATGAGTGGGTGACCTGTTCTTAAGGTATGTTGCATGGCTTATGGCCTCTGCCCACAATGCTCTAGGAAAACCAGCGTGGAAAAGCATCACACATGTGTTCTCAACCAGAGTCCAATTTGTGTGTTCGGCGACTCCATTCTGCTGCAGAGAATCGTGCACAGTAAGTTCGTGTTTGATGCCACGTTTGGCAAAATAGTTGTGTGCTTCCATTGGTAGGTATTCGCCACCACGATCTGAACGAATGAACTTTACTGTTGCATTGTGCTGAGTGTGGACAAATGCAATGTGCTCCATGAGTTTTTGATACACTTCGCTCTTCTTTTTCATGAATGAAATTGTCGTTTTGTGTGAATAATCATCCATGAAAGATATGTAGTACCTTTTTCCACTAAGGGATTTGACATGAGATGGTCCCCAGACGTCAGTATGGATCTGTTTGCCATATTTAGCTGCTCGAGTCTTGGACTCGTTGGGAAAAGGTAGGTGGGTGATCTTTGCTTTGACACACGTGTCGCAGAACTCGCTTTTGGAGCTTTGTATAATTTCTACACCATGGATCATACCCCTAGACACCATGGTCTTCAGGGTACTGAAAGCAATGTGACCCATGCACTCATGGAGTTGCATTAAAGTCAAACAAGTCATTTTCAGAGATGTGGCAGTTGTGGCAGTGGCTACGCACTTGGTACCAACAATCCGATAAAGGCCATTGACCTCAGGTATGCGTGTGACGAGTTTGCGGGCAGGCTTAGGTGATTGGATCTCGCACCAGTCTTCCTCCATATTAATGGCAAAGCCAGCTTTAACGATGTGAGTGGTTGAGATGAGTGTGAGTGCAATATCAGGGACATAGAGAGTGTCTTTTAGAGTGATGTTACTGCACTCGTTGCCTTTTGGCAACTCGATGACCATGTCACCCTTTCCTGTGGCAAATATACTTTGTCCATTCGCAATTTTGACAGGTTTCAGGGGTATCAGAGTAAACACTGTGAACCTGTTACGGTCAGGACAGAAGTGGGATGAGGCTCCAGAGTCAACAATAGCTCCGCACTTCTTGATTGGGACAGCTGCTACTGTGGCAGAGTCGGAGAGGGTGGATGTGAGGAATGCGTAGTCATCAGTGGCTGCAGCTGCACTGGCTGACTTGTTCTTCTTCTGGTGTGGGCCTTGGCCCTCCTTTCCTCCCCCTTTGCGCCAGCAATCGTCTTTCGTGTGGCCAACATGACTACAGTTGTCGCATTTTACATCCGGCCTCTTCAACTTTCCTTTTCCATGCCGTTTTCAGCTCTTTGACGAAGTAGCTAGAGCTGTGTCATTCGTCGTGGAGTTGTCACCTTTATCAATTTTGATATGGTCAGCTTCTTCAAACACAACCACGATGACTATGTCAGATGTAACGATTCATCCTGAGGCTCTGATAGCTGCTGTCGTAGTGTGGATGATGCCACGGAGCAAAGTTGGGAGTGAGCCAATTACCATAGCTGTGAAATCACGATCAATAACATGGGCTCCCATGCCTGCGAGCTCCTCTCACAAGGTCATCATGGTGGTTAAGTGAGTGTGAATGTTGTCCTTTTCACCACACTTCATACTCTGGAGACAAGAGCGCAAATCTGCTTGGACTAGGTCACTTTTGGCCTCGTAGATTTCACAGATGGCATCCCAGATTTGAGCCACTGTGTCTTTACTCTGGACCTGTATAAAAACACTGCTCAGAATTGTTGCATAGAGCTGCTGGATGGCGAGTGCCTCCTTCTGTGCAAAAGCATTGAGAAGGACACGATTTTCCTCAATCTCTGTTTCTGTGGCACTTCTCAACTTGTCAGCAATGAGTGTTACAGGTTGACCATTTTTATCGTGATCTTGAGGCAGGTAGTGGGGAGTTTTGACAGTGCCGTCTAGGTGATGTGCAAGACCTTGTGCCCTTAGGGACATCACGGTCTTTGTCTTGAACTGGACCCAGTTCGTCTCAGTCAGCTTTGGGACAGCATAGATGCCCAACAATGATGTAATCAATGGTGTTGAAGCAGAAGTGCTCATAACCTGTTGGCACACAGCGACGACGGATGAACAAGTTTGCTAAATGAGTGACTCAGTCTCAAAGAGAATACAAAGACTCAATTAATAGCTACCTAAACGAGGGACTACAATAGAGTGAGTAACAATGTATGAATGGTAATATGAGAGTCTCACCTCAGTCTCGAAGAGAATACAAAGACTGAGGTGCATTGGAATGGACGGACATCTTATATAGGTATGGCTAGTTGATAAACGTGTACATAGAAACAGAAGGATACGGAAATGAGGTGAACATGTGTAGTGTACATGATCAGACTTGAAGCAATCTAAATATTAGTCCAACAGTTACTGACATGTTTGCACACCTACAGGACGATCTACAGTCTCTCACCAGAATCAATCACCATTCATGTCTCCAGCAACTTGCGCATGTTGTCCAACTCAACAACACTTGTTTGGCCTGTGGTAGATATGTGATTCCTCTGTTTTATGCTGTAAAGTAGCTTTACTAAGTTACTGACATGTCTGCATACCTACAGGACGATCTACGGTCTCTCGCCAGAATCAATTGTCTCCAGTGACTTGCGGCATGTTGTCTGACTCCACAACACCTGTTTGGCCCATGTTAGGTATGCGATTCCTCTGTTTTATGCTGCAAAGTAACTCACATGTGAGCCTCTGTTGGTTGTGCTAGGCTCAACAAATCAACTCGTGGGTTTTCATTACAACCTCCTCTTGGATTGGGCGATTAGGGATGATCCTCAGTCAGGTATACAGACCATAAGTACCATGCTAGATCATTGTGGAGTTATTGCAACAGTTTGCATACACATGTTGGCACATAAGTCGTCTCCTCATCTTAATTCCAACTGACTCGAACCTCCATTCATCAGTGCACCCAGTTTACAGATTGCGGTGACAGTATCAGCATTTCACATGACCCTGACATGAAATGCAGAGTGTCCTGGACATCAAATGAGACCAAACGAGCTGTCCATATATCAAACATCTGATATATGTCAAATTTAGGGTGAACTGACAGTGGTGCACTATTCGTTTTCAACCCATCCATCCATTTGTGCATGCCTCTTCTCATCATTTTTTTTTTGCAAGTATCCTTACCTGCTCAAGTCCACCCTCACGTTGTGTGCTGACAGCACGCAATGGCAAACACTTATCACTCCTTCACTAACTCCCTCTTAGATGAATTTTCATTCAGTCAGGCGAGTGGTGGTGTCGATGCACAGGACGATGCAATGGCGGCATCCAAGTTCAATTCAGCATACATTGTCCCTCGTCACCACTCTGCCTTCCAGCAACCATTCCCTCCCCATGGTACATGGGAGGAGCCAACGGAACTCTCAGGTGAAGCAGCATGCAATACTGACCCTTTTGAAGACATCGACTGGTATGATACCAGTATCCAAGCCCTTATCAAGGAAGCCCTCAACATGCCCCTGCCCACTCCATCTGAAGACATAACACAATACTGTAAGTTTGCGTTATTGCCATCTGCTGCCAGCAAGTCCAAGATCTCATTTATTCACAGCAGCTTCTGTTACTTGTCCCCCAGCATCGGCAGTCCTCACACTGCCATCCATCCAGTTACCATCCCCCGAGCTACACCTCTTGCAACCTTTGTCTCCTGAAGTTCCTATGCAGACGTCTAACCTGTCACCACCGTCTGGGATCCAGCTCCTGCCATTAACACCCATCACTGCCATCTACAACTTGCGTCACCAATGTCACGAATTCTCACAGTACTACAGATGCCCATGATGCTGGTCCCACATTGCATGGCCTGTCGGTTACTCAAGACACCACTGGAATACCCGAGGCAGTTGACAATTCATCTTGGCACTTGCATAACCCTGGACGCCAGACACTCCCCATCCGTCATAGTGAACCACTCACAGATGCACAGAAGGCCACACACTGAATCACTAATGAGGAACGGAAGCGCAAGGAGGCTGCCCTCGCCGATACTGTGAAAAAACTAGCAGAAGAACTCAATCAAAAGGTTGCTAACATCATGCAGGAACATACTGTCACTGTCAAGAAGATCTCCAAACTTCTTACTGGCCATATCAACTACAAGAAGTCATGCGAAGTATCATTCTCTAATGCTTTGATTCGGACCAAAGTGCTAAAGTAAATACAGGTGAGAGTTACAATTGTGTACTTGTTCACCAGGTTAACTAACAATAAATACCTATTGGTAGCCCGAGTGCCGGGCTCCAAGTACTCACTTGTACAGCTTTGCCAGATGGTTGCTGAAGATCCCACCCTACAGAATCTCGACGATCAAGCAAAGATGCAACTCAAAGACAAATTACAGCGATATTGAGCAGAGAAAGGGATGAGCGTCCGCACTACCAATGCCGCTGCAACACATGATGTCCATGTGTCAAGTCCGGGTCTACTCCGGTAAGGGGTCCGGTCAAGTCCGGATGGAAACAGACGAAGGGAGAGAGCAGAGGGCTGGACAAGAGGTTAGTCCGGCCGGAGTTGGTGACCACGTGGATTCAACGACTAAGGATAACGAGCGTTGATCCCTTGCGTAGGTTCCGGTCAAGAGGGGTAGACGGAGACAGAGACGGAGACGGACAAGAACAGGAGTAGATGACTATGGTTGATTTCAGACTGAGGTATACAGGACGGAGTACAGGGTACTTATACTATGGAGAACTAGGGACGAGTATTTACGGTGACAAGTAAACATCCTAAAGGGCGGACAAGGGACGACCGGAGTTGGGACTAGGTCAGGTCCGATGAAAATAAGTAAGGTCCGGAGAAAATACTACAAGGTAGAAGATACAAACGGAGCACGGAGAACTCACGGTACAACAGGGTGGACGGGGAAGTGTGGTAACGACTGGATTGAGTCTAATGCAAAGGGTCGCACTTAGCGGAAGGGTATGTGCGCGTCCGGGACCGGAGTAATGCGCAGAGGTCCGGAGTTGAGCTACAGTGCTGCGATGCGACCGGAGTAACCGGATAAGAGTCCGGAGTTGGACATGGTCTTGACACCATGCTACTGTGGATCGTATTATTCGAGATGTACGTGACTAGCCTACATTAATATGGACGCTCACACCCACTGCAGCTTGATGGTCTTGCTATGCAAACTGGCATATATGCCACACTTTTTGTCACCAGGGGTCATTCCTATGACATGCACAGTGCAACGTGGTACGGCATGGACAATGCCATGGATTTCTGGGAGGATGTCTTGAAGCTGGAGCCAGATCAAGTTGTGAAGCAGTTCGAGTTGTGGAGTTGTAGCCAGAATAAGAGTAAGTCGCTCTTGTTCCGCAGTTTCCATGAGTGTGACATTGCTGTCTAGACATCGCCCAATGGGAATCACTGGAGAACATGCAGAGGGAGTGTGTGCGCTTGATCGAAACAAGCTTCCATATGTCTGCATTTACCCTTTTTTCTCTCGCAGCTAACAAGTTGTACTAGGTCAACTTGTAGGCAATCAGACACACCTTAACTACCATAACTTTGACAGTGCGATCAAGCTCAAGCACAGCATTGACAAGAAGGGATGGCCCAAGACCGTTCCCTTCACAAGTCCATGCAGCATTGCCAATGTCGAGTTAATCCGTCAGCTTTGAGATGCGCTCAGGGTGAACCAGTGCTATTTTGTCAAGATGTCCTCACGGGAACATCAAGACTTCATGAAAGACCTTATGGTCCACCAAGAATCTGGGGAGGTAGTGAAGCCAAGTCACAAAAAGTGATCCAATGCTGGGGTCCCTCGAAAGCACAAACCTACCAAGCAAAGTGGGTGCCCATCAAAGCAGGCAAAGGGTGGGAGGGCCACGAAGAGTCGTGAATACATATTGTCTACTGACGAGGAGACAGAGGGTGGTAATGAGGATGGCATGGACAAGTAGAGTATTACTGTGAATCATTTCTCATATACCCAGGGTGGTATTCAGTGTTGAATGTGCGTGATTGCTGTGCACAATGGTGAGCATGTAGGATACCGCCACCAATGCCAACGAGTCCTTTGAATATTCACATTTATTCATATGTTGAAGTTCGGCACTGTATATCAATAGTCCTGTCACTCAAATACTCACATTTATTCATATGTTGAAGTTCTGTACAGCATGTCGTCGGTGATGTCACATAAATATTCACATTTATTCGTATGTTGAAGCACTTGTAACATCCAAGTGATACTAGTCCATGTCACTTACATAATTATTCACATTTATTCGTATGTTACTGCTGTAGTAGCACTTTGCATGTACCCTAGGTATTGTATACTATAGATGGATTGCAGAGCTCCTGAGGAGCACGGATGTGAAAGTCTCATGTTTGTAGCATAAGAAATAGGGGAGATAAGTGAGCTCACTGTGTGAGACAGTGAGCACGAGGGTGGCAGCAGTGGGGGCTGACATCAGCACTTCCACCATTACCAAATATGGCATGAGGTGCCTGGTCTACATTAGCCTTAATTATTCTGAGGGACTAATAGGATTTTTCCTACTACAAGTCATATACATTATTTAGAATTATTCATATAGGTGGTATTCCACTCAAATAGGTCATCTTAAACCAGTTGACACCTGTCAACCACTACTCTAATACTACCTGTACTGTGGGAACCATAGGTGCTATCTCTTCCTGTGAGCGTTGTCACTCGGAATAGCTTCGGGTCTGTTTGGACTAGCTCATGCTACTCAGCACAGCCACCCACACCCAACCCGCACGAGAGCTCTCCAATGCGCAGCTTGGTACACCCGATAGGGTCCTGCGAAGGTCTTGCATGAGTAGCTATTCCCTATCTCTTCCTGTGAGCATTGCGATCACTCGGAATAGCTTTGGGTCTGTTTGGACTAGCTTGCGCTACTCAGCACAGCCACCCGCACCCAACCTGCACGAGAGCTCTCTGATGCGCAGCTTGGTACACCCGATAGGGTCCTGCGAAGGCCCCGCATGAGTAGCTATTCCCTACCTCTTCCTGTGAGCATCGCGATCACCTGGAATAGCTTCAGGTCTGTTTGGACTAGTTCACACTACTCAGCACAGCCACCCGCACCAATCCCGCATGAGAGCTCTCCAATGCACAGCTTGGTACACCTGATAGGGTCCTGCAAAGGTCCTGCATGTGTAGCTCATCCCTATCCCTTCCTGAGTGTCTCAGTCACTCGGAGTAGTATCAAGTTGCACTACTACATCACATCGGGTCACACTGCATCAGGTTGGGTCACTCTCCTGTGTAGGGTCTCACTGCATAGGGTCTCACTGCATAGGGTCACATTGCATCAGGTTGCATCGCATCGGATCGCATTGCATCAGGTCATGTCACTCTCCCTGCTAGGGTCTCACTCCATAGGGTCATATCACATCAGGTCGCATTGCATCAGGTCATGCTGCACCAGGTCAGGACACTCTCCTGCATAGGGTCACATTGCATCAGGTCACGCTGCATAGGGTCGCGCTACATAGGGTTTGCTCTCCACTTCTCTCCTTGTCACTTTAGCTTCTGCCTTTGTGTCCCTGAGCCCTTCCCCTTGCTTTAGCATCCCTGACAGCTGTCATTACGTTAGTATTATGTTCCCTCTTAGCGCTGTCATCCTCTCTCCTTCTCTTCAGGTCGCTTGCACCCTTCCCCCTGGATTAGGCTTCAGTATATAGCCCTAGTCCTCACAAAAATAAGAAGTTTCTTTTCTGCCCCCATCTGAGTGTCTAAGTGAGAGTCCTGTTGTTTCTGCTGTTCCCTATCGTTTCTCTCATGTCCTGCCACTCTCTCTTTGTTTTTCTGATGACCCTAGACAACCCTATTCAGTTCTCTGACGATTTCCGGTGGTTCACACTACTCCCAGTTCTCCCTAGCATGTGTCTACACGCTCCAGGCAACCTCCCTGTTCCCTAGTCACACACTCCCTGCACATTTTCACTGCGCTCCTCACCCCTACTCTGCTCTCAACTCCCAGAACCCCCAAGTGCGCTCCTGCACTCTATTCTCCTTAGCTCTCCTAGTCAAGCCAGACCAGGTCTCCTTGGGTGGACACACATTTTCGCACCTTCAAGGGACTCACCCCCTACAGTGTGGATTCCAGTCAAGACAAGAGAGAGCAGGGATGAGAAATGCAGAGTGGGTGACTTAGTTGATTTCAGACTAAAGATACAGGATCAAGTACAGGACTTTATATACAGAGGCAGAAGTAACTTGAGTATATATGGTGACAAAGGGGACTAGAGTGAAAAGAATAGAACAGGAAAATAAATGGGAACAGGAAAATAACTAGGAAGTCAGACTCAAAGCAGACACAGGGAACTGGAAATGTACAGGGACAACAGAACAGATGCAGGAACAATGTGGTAAGTAGAACTAAACTGGATTAAGGAAACAGTAAGGGTTGAGTACAGACTTGACAGATACTATGTGCACAGGTCTAGTCTGGGACCAGGAATGATGCGCAGGAACTGGGATCAAGCTGTAGAGCTGTGATGAGGCCAGAGTAACCAGGTGAGTGACTGGAACTGGACATGGTTGTGACAAGTTGGCACTTCCTCAGTACATTACACAGCAAGCATTTTTCAATTTTCAGCAGTGAAAATTTGAATAAAAAGATACTCTATTCCACAACAATAAATGTTTGGAAAATATGCTATATATTTTTGGTCATGACACTCTAGCCAGCCAATCAGCATCCAGGAATAATCATGTTTCTTGAAGCAAGATTTATTGTTTTCTTTCAACATATTTTCAAAAAGAATATGTTACCTTATTTCTAATCAAACATGCCAAAATGCTTGCTGTGTCACTGGCCCTGACTTGCACTGGCACTCTATCTCACTTACATTCCACCAAATTTAAGAACAAAAACAATGCATGAATTTCATACACATTATTACAATGAAGTGAGAAAGTATGAATGACATATACTATGGAAGAAATATGAAAACAGGAATGAAGACAGTCCTAGTAACTACAACAGTCATTGTTCTACATCCTCCAGGTAGTTGCACTTTATCCACTGGGAACCATGGGCCATCTTGCTCAAGTTAAGCTTGGTATGTTTCCCTGTAATAAATAACATACTGGGTGAATATAATGATGGTCTTGGCATATATGATGGAACCCATAGAAGCAGGTGACCTTCTGGACTAACAATCCATCCACCACTCTCTAACCCCACTAAAGCCTTGACATGCCATTTGTTAAAATCTGTTTCTTGGGTGTACATATTGGAATCCAGCAAGGCATGGGATGGGTTTGGAGAATAGCAGAGTGAGAGAGATGTCTGCCTGGGGATATTATCAGAGCAAATATTAACTAAATTATCTGCAGGACAATCCACCAGGTGTACAGTAGGTTTGTCATGGGAACCTGATGCAATCCTCTTGCCATCTGATGAGAATGCCACTGAGGTTACCCAGTCAGCATGCCCTGCGAGGGAACTACCCAGCTGTAGTCTAGTCTCAGCATCCCACAAACATATGGTCTTGTCATCTGAACCTGATACAATTCTCTTCCCATCTGGTGAGAATGTCACTGAGATTACAAAGTCAGTGTGCCCTGTGAGAGGGCTACCCAACTGTAGTCCAGTCTCCACATCCCATAAACATATGGTCTTATCCCAGGAACCTGATGCAATCCTCTTTCCATCTGGTGAGAATGCTGCTGAGGTTACCCTGGCAGTGTGCCCTGTGAGAGGACTACCCAACTGCAGTCTGGTCTTGGTATCCCACAAATATATGGCCTTGAAGGAACATGATGCAATCCTATTTCCGTCTGGTGAGAATGTCACTGAGGTTACCCTATTAGTGTGCCCTGTGAAAGGGCCACCCAACTGCACTCTTGTTTCAGCATCCCACAAATATATGGTCTTGCAGGAACATGATGCAATCATCTTTCCATCTGGTGAGAATGCCACTGAGGTTACCCCATCAGGGTGCCTTGTGAGAGGGCCACCCAGCTGCAGTCCAGTATCAGCATCCCACAGACATATGGTCTTGTCAGAGGAACCTGATACAATCTTCTTTCCATTTGGTGAGAATGCCACAGAGGTTACCTTCTCAGCATGCCCTATGCAAGAGCTACCCAGCTGCAGTCCAGTATCAGCATCCCACAAACATATGGTCTTGTCTAAGGAACCTGATGCAATCCTCTTGCCATTTTGTGAGAATGTCACAGAGGTTACCTCCCTAGCATGGCCTTCAATAAGGCTATCCAGCTGTAGTCCAGTCTCAGCATCCCACAAACATATGGTGCCATCACAGGAGCCTGATGAAATTCTCTTGCCATCTGGTGAGAATGCAACAGAGACCACAGGATCCTCATGCCCCCTAATTGTTAGCTGAAGGTTTGGCCAGCATGGCTCTCCTCCATCAACAATGTGAGCCAAATTTAAGTACTTGAGTGAGAACTCTTTATAAATGATGGATTGTACTGGAGAGAATGGCAGAGCTGAGATATACAGGTGTGGGGTGCTTTCCATGATGGTACCACCAAATACTCGGATGAACTTGATGGCATCCCTTGCAATTGCTGATCCCTGTTCAAAGGCATCATCCTTCTAAACATTCTCATTAGCAGTGTTGATTAGGATCAGATTCATAATAAACATACCTCCAACCAGGAAGCTATAGTCGCCAGGTGTGAAGGCACAACATTGAGCACCTTCAATAAGCTGAGTGCTTCAATCCAGAAGAGTAGTTTGTCCTTCAACAGCAACTCTATTTCTCGTGCCAAGTTCCTCCCAAACCATGCTTCCTGAACATGAATGGCCCAGAGGCGACAGGCATAAGACAAGTGAGCAGGGATATATTTATGAACTCGCCGGTTCAGGTCAGTGACCTTGGAGTTTGGTAGGTACGAGGTTTCCAATTGACAGATATTGAAACACAGCCCAGTTTTCATGACTCGAACACAAGCCCATGTAAGCTGACAATGAATGTCTTCCATTTTGATG
>Ga0307518_10001812_pt1 | contig 15779 bp, 21 predicted proteins | sample 25_EM_MG_FD_203889 | JGI IMG/M metagenome (GOLD analysis project Ga0307518, IMG submission 203889) | Populus trichocarpa ectomycorrhiza microbial communities from riparian zone in the Pacific Northwest, United States - 25_EM | ecosystem: Host-associated > Plants > Roots > Unclassified | place...
CGACTTTGGAATAAAATACAATGTTTCCAATGGTGGCCCAGCTCCAGAAAATGTGACCAACAAGATCTACGAAGCCACCAAGACAATCCAGAGATACAAGGTCATTGAAGCAGATCCTGTATGTCCCGATTTAGTAGCCTAGCACTGCACCTATCACGCCTGTTTTCAGGTCGACTTATCCAAGATCGGAGACACAACGTACGGTCCGAGCCAAGTCCAGATTATTGACTCCGTGACGGACTATGTCGAGCTGCTCCAGGACATCTTTGACTTCCCTTTGATCAAGGACTTCCTCCACAAGAATGCACAATCTTTCCGTGTCCTCTTCGATGGTCTTCACGGTGTCACAGGTCCATATGCACGTGCCATTCTGGTTGAGAAACTCGGTCTTCCCGAAGGAGCGGTTCAAAACTGCGTTCCTCTTCCTGATTTCGGTGGTGGACATCCCGACCCCAATCTTACCTATGCGCACTCATTGGTAGAGGTCGTCGATGAGAACAACATCCAGTTTGGTGCGGCGAGTGATGGTGATGGCGACAGAAACATGATCTACGGCAAGGGCGCGTTTGTCACGCCGAGCGATTCTGTTGCCATCATCGCAGACTCGGCGGAGGTTATCCCCTACTTTAAGAAAGGTGGAGTTAAGGGACTCGCCCGTAGCATGCCGACCAGCAAGGCCATTGATCTGGTTGCGAAGAAGAAGGGATTAGAATACTTTGAAGTACCTACTGGTACGTCAGTTGAGTTGATCAGTCAGTGAAGATTGACCCCATTATACAGGCTGGAAGTTCTTCGGTAACCTGATGGATGCCGGACGACTCTCGATTTGCGGAGAGGAATCATTCGGAACTGGTTCTGATCACATCCGTGAGAAGGACGGTCTGTGGGCTATAGTTGGTATGTGCTATCGTATACGTGCTTTCTAATAATTCATTATGTTTTCATTCAGCATGGCTCAACATCTTGGCCGCTGCCAACAAAGAATCACCAAACAAGTTGATTGGCATCAAGGAGTTGCTTAACAAGCACTACTCAGTCTACGGCCGCTCATTCTTCAGCCGCTATGATTACGAGGAAGTCTCCTCAGAAGGTGCAAATAAGCTCGTTGCTTTGTTGAATGAGGCTATCAAGACGTCCTCGCTTAATAACACGACTCACCACTCCAAGAGCACTGGCCAGGATTATAAGATCAGCTCAGTGACGAGCTTTTCGTACAAGGACCCGATCGATGGCAGTGTGAGCTCGAATCAAGGACAAATCATCTTATTCGATGATGGCTCGCGAGTTGTGTTCCGTCTCAGTGGAACGGGTAGTGCTGGCGCTACCGTCCGTATGTATATCGAACGCTATGTTGCGCCAGAGGCTGGGGAGAAGGAGCTGAACAGGGACACCGCAGAGGGGCTCAAAGGTCTGATAGAGGTCGCTTTGAGGATCACCAAGCTGCAGGAGTTCCTTGAGCGAGATGAACCTACTGTTATCACGGTGAGTGGACACATGTATCCTGTTTCCGTTCGCGTACTTACATTGGATCTATGTAGTAAACGTTGTGAGCAGGAAATAAACGAACGTGGATTTGACGCTGGATATTCCCCAGAAGTGGTTGTTAGAGTATTTGTAGTATGTTGCGCGGAAAGGAAATCATAGAATCCGTGTTAGGGACACGGGACGGGCAGTGGCTATTTACAAAACGGGCATCAATTGAAGATGGTGGTTGAGCGCAACAAGATGATAATTCCCGAGCACATTCAAGATCCTATAGGTGCACACAGAGCGGCAGGCAAGCTAGCAACGTCGGACTCCGTGCGTTCAAAATTGCAACACGATGTCTTCGCATGTCCCACTTCCGTAAAACAGGTGCCGTGGCTGGTCCGCATCAGGCGCATTTGAGATATAGCCTAAACCATTGAAACAATACTGTAACTTGTCAGTTTCTATGCCAAGATGTGATGTTGTTTTCAAGGTTCCGTACTAATTGTCATGTCAATCAGAATGGCATGTGGTGGACTCTTCGGCTAAACGGTGGACTGTGGAGCCAAACGAACCCAAGGCTTCCTATGACCGACGGTGGGGTTGTCTGCGAACTGGGCGCTGCATACTTTCCAGAGGTTCAGTGATAAAGTGCCTTTGGTTCTTCGGACCTGAACCTGTCAATCGGATAAATATAGCGCTACGGTGTGAACAAAGGACGAGGAAACCGAACAGAAGAGATTATCGGAAACCATTGTCTCCACCCATGCCGTATACCACGCAAAGACCTTGATCAAGATTTCAACATAAATACCGTTCCTGCCTCCTGCACTACATTTCCCGCTTTCCATTCATCTGGTCCTCACGATGCACGCTCTTTACGCCTTCCTTGTTGTCGCGATCCACCTGGGCACCCTGGCTGGTGCACAGAAACAATCGTGGTCTCGCCATGTCACACGAGCTTCACCAATAACGACCAACAAGGTTTACAACATCCAAGACTTCTACCAGGGAAATGACTTCTTCAAGTGCGTCTTTGCATTATGTCGCGTGCCCTTTGATCCTGATTTGAGCTCAGTGAATGGTCCTTCTACACTGGCGCTGATCCGACAGGTGGAAATGTCGTGTACCAGAGTATGCAAGATGCCACTTCCAAAGGTCTTGCCTACGTCAACGGCAACAATTCCATCACCCTTGCAGTTGACTCCACCAGTGCCATCCCCCCTGGTGGCAATCGCCCATCGTACGTCACTGTCGTCCATGTTGTCAGTTTCCCTGGTTGAATGATTGAGTAGTGTCCGTATCACGTCGAACAAGAGCTACAATAGCGGTCTCTTCATCCTAGATGCTGCCACAATGCCTGTGGGCTGTGGCACCTGGCCTGCTTTCTGGGTAGGTCCCTGAAATTTTCAGTTTGTCATGAACAACACATTGAGCTCTCTATTTGAGTATAGACGGTCGGCCCCAACTGGCCTTACGGTGGCGAGATCGACATCGTAGAGGGTGTCAATGACCAGCCCAACAACCAGATGACACTGCATAGTGGCAACAATGAGCCGTGCACGATCAACACGTCCTCCTCCACACAATATACAGGGCATACCTTGGGCACCAATTGCTACAGCACACAGAACGCCGATGCCGGCTGTGCATTCTCGGACACTGATACGCGTTCCTTTGGTTTCGGTTTCAACAATGCCGGCGGGGGGGTCTTTGCTCTCCTGTGGGATCAGTCCATCGGTTTGGCTATTTGGCACTTTGCTCGTTCGGAGATCCCTTCGGATATCACCAGTCTTGCCCCCAATCCTTCCAAGTGGGGTGTGCCTGGTGGTTTCTTGTCTTCCAAGACATGCAATATTGGTAACAACTTTTACCAACACTCGATGGTTATCGACACCACTATCTGCGGCAACTGGGCTGGTCCCAACTATCCCAAATCTGGTTGCCCCGGTACTTGCTCTGACATGGTGGCGAATGCGGCAAACTTTGCTGGTGAGTGTTTAATTTGCAACTTTGTGTTATTTGCTCTGAATTTGTGTCCAGGCGCAAAATGGATCATAAACTATGTTGCTGTCTACCAATAGATCACGGCTTATACCCGCACATATACATGTGATATCCGTTCAGCATCTGTGACAGTGCTACTTCCACATTACTTACATTTTATGTGTTCCACGGGTTGCAGCCATTTTAGGTGTTCGCACCCCGATTTATTTCGCTGAGTGACTGGGTTGCTCGCATGTTTGTACCGGAATGGGGAGGACTATATGGACTGATATACATGATTTAGTAGTGTTCCATGTGTAGATAGTTTTATAGATTGATGATGGTGATAATCAGATGTGTGAATTTCCCACTCAGATACCCTTGACTCCTGACCACATCCCTGTCACCCAGATGGATTCCCAGCCGCTGCCCGTCACAGCATCGCTCCCGGTTTCCGACGTCGTAACAACAATTTGGCCAAGAAGGGCCGTCAAGGTTGGATTAGCATCTCTCGAATAGACCCGTGCAAGCTAACACGATCCTGTCCGATCGCACTTGCTGGTCGCTCAGGCATGCGCCAGCTGCAGGTGACGCACTACTCTTATATGGAGAAGCTGAGGTATGGAACTAACGTGATCCATGCAGACGAGACAAGATTCGCTGCGACGGTGCAAAGTAAGGATTTCCATGGCATTGGGATCGCCTGATTGTAACCATTTGGGGCTGCACAGACCTTGTGGGGCGTGTGTCAAGAAGGGGTACACCGTTGATCAGTGCACGGATGGGTGTGAGAGTTGTCGACGTGCTCGTGTGCGGTGTGAGGGTGGGAAGCCATGTCTGAGGTGTCGGGACATGCACCTTGAGTGTGCAGATGAGCAGAGTGCACCTGCCGTGCGCTCAGAAGGCGCTCCACCTGTGATCGTTCTGCGTTCGAACAGACGGAAGAGTGAGCGGGCGAAGTTGGCTTGTTTGAGCTGTAGAAGAGACAACAAGAAGGTAGGCTTCTGTCTCTCTTTTGTCTCGTGTACTCATACTGGTCAGTGTGACAATCAGCGGCCATGTTCGCGGTGTCTGGGGAGGGGTGAGGAGTGCGTGCATGTTGGACGTGGACCAAAATTGGTGAAGCTCCGCTGTGAACACTGCAGGCAAGAAAATCGAAAATGCGAGGACTCCCGGCCATGCCGAGAATGCATTGAACAGGGGAAGGAATGTGTCAATCTTCAGAGAAGAAGCCGTGGCCACGGGACGCGGGTCAAGGCGGTAAGCAGATCCGTTCTGTTCGTATCATCAATACTGAGATAAGTGCAGGCATGTACGAATTGCAGGTAAGAGGAAATGATATCGTGTATCTTGAGACAGGACTGATGGTATTTCAGACGTGACAAGGTCCGCTGCGAGGGTGCCAGGTAAGACAGATAACTACGCATAATATTCGCTAAGGACAGACACCTTTCAGACCGTGTACTAACTGTACAAAGAAGGGATACCACTGCATCGATAGAGTGTGCATGGCGTGCGCACAACAAGGTATCGACGGAGAGTGTCCTCATCGCCCAGGACCGGAGCAAGATGCCTCAGAACCAGACGGTAAGTCCGATGCAATGGGCGGGCAAGGTATTCCCGTCTGATTCTACATGATAGTGGTCACCGAGATCAACCAATCGTATCTCCCTCACCCACAACTCCAACCGTCTCAGTCGCCACTGTCGCACTCGTCCCCGCCGGTGGTCGGTACGTCCATGTTCTCGCACCTGCACCTGTATGGGGCCCAATATCACTTGCCGGGGATGGCACCTCTTGCTGGCCCTGACATACTGGATCACATCCAAATTCAAGGACAACATAATGCCTCATCGTCGTCTTCGTTTCCACGTGCGACCTACTACCCGGTTATTGATCCCCAGATTGATGTTCCCCAGGCTCAGGCCAACATCTCGTCTGAACGATACGATCCGTCGTCTGTGACGACTGATCCCAGAGCTGGTTCCGTGTAATGTGTAATGAGGGGTGCGTTTGGTTGTAAGACACACTAGACAAACCGTTTGGGCATTTGGAGAGGTGTATGCATTCCTAGTCGTAAATATTGTACTTCTCGCATCGGTAATGTTGTGTACAAATGCCACTCGGTTTGGTCGTATTTGGAGACGCGGTTGATCGTTTGAATTCAACTCACAAGGACTTGATCTTTGTTGTCCTGACGCGAGCATATTTGTCTGGTAACTGACCCACATACACTCCTTACCATGAGCGATTCCCCCGTATTCACAGAACAGTCAGTTTTTTTCTTTCGCGCGCTGGTCTCTCGTTGACCCATGATAGACCCAACAAAGCCATCAAGGTCACATATTCCGCCAAGGGAAAGGTAAGCGCGTTCCTCATACTCTGGACGCGTTTGCAAAGCGTGGCTTAACCCAAAGCACATGTATCTAACAGAAGAAGAGAAACGCCGCTGCAAAAGAGAGCGCAGAGTATGTTTGGTGTAACGAGAATCTGAGACTGACGGTGGGACTCATGGAGGCCACAGACACATGCCAGAGGAAGATTCCGATGCAAGTAGCCAGGGGTCTGGGAAAGGACGAGCTTCTGCCTCTCCTGAAGTATCTCGAAAGGTGGGTAGCTCGGTGAAAGAGATCAGCACTGCCCACCCATCTCCACTTAGACCCCAGAATCAACACCAGGTCTGACGATTGGAGATGTAGAGTGAGCACATCCATTAGACGCTTCTTGCAATGCTTCATGAAGATCATTTTGATCCCTTCGACCAGTTTACCAGGGCCGTCACCCAAATATCCGACGCTAGGATCCGAGGAAAGCATTGTGTTCCCTACACCCATCAGCATATCGGCATCCGTCCAAACGTCATCAACATCGCCTGCTCGGCAAACACAGGAGAGCCCATCAACGAGGACGAAAGCGCCAACACCGTTGGCTACGAAGCCATCCGCAACCAGGTATGTCGATCACTCAATTTTCGCGTCAGGCGAGTCAGGATTCTTTCCTCTATTGCAGAGGACTGTCAGAGAACGCCGCAGACGATGCCGATGAGACAGAATCCATCGCAGAGTCTTCGACTGGCATTCGGATACGGAGGAACGAATCTGAGCGAATGCAATATTTTAATGATCAACCCGAATGTGGCGAACTGGAGATGCATCGAGCGTTCTGCACGCGATGCAACAGCTGGGTTAATCTTGGAAAGAGGCAATCATATACGGTGCGCCCGTGGGAGAAGCACCGAGCCAAGTGCGACCTCAAGCCACTTATTATGTCAACAGGGTTTGTTTCATCGTTGTCCTCAACAAGCATGTCATGTTGATTGGTGGTGACAGGTCAAAGCTAGTCTCAAAGGAGGCACCGCAACACGAAGAGGGAGCAGAGTCCGTCCCATCGTTGTCCTCAATAAACATGTTATATTGATTGGTAAAGACAGGTCAAAACCGAACACAACAGAAGCGCCGCATCCTGAAGAGAAAGCAGACACAATTCCGATCAATGATGAAGAAGAACCCGCGCTTGCATCACCTGTCCCAAGCGTGGCACCTTCTACGACAGGCCACGAACCCTCGTCATCAGTCTCGAGCAGGTCAACACGCAAAAGCGAGGCTGAGAGATTAGCGACCCTGCAAGCAGATCCTCGTGCACAGGAAATAAAGCCTCACGAAGTTCTCTGTCGATCGTGCCAGAAATGGATTAAATTATCGGTTACTCAAGCGTATGCCCTGAACAATTGGCAATCGCACCAGCAGCGTTGCTCAGGTTCTACGTACGTTCCTAGGCCTCTTCGACCGGCTGCGTCTCAGCAGAATTTCAGTCCCAGTAGCAGAGTAGCTACTGCGGAGAGAAAGATTGCTCTGCTGAATGACCCACAGGTGAGGACGGCTTCGCCGAATAGCGTTCGGTGCACCTATTGCAAGGTCACGGTGATGCTGGAAGGTGACGTGGACTATGACCTCACGAAGTGGAATGAGCACAAGACGACGTGCATTCCGTCAGTGTATTCGGATTTTGCCTTGAAAGAAGCATAACCTAATTGGCCTTGCAGAATGACGCCTGCGGCATCCCAGACGGCTTCCAAGGTTCTGACATCGCGTTTGTCACACGTGTTCCCACCTCCCACACCAGGAAACATCGCCACCCCGACGCCGACGAGTAGAACTTTGCATGGCCCGACACGGGGTGCCTCGACCGATGCAACGCTTGTGGTTGACAGTTCGACAGCCCAAGTTGGAACCAAGCGAGCGCGCGACGATGAAACAGATGCACCGGAAGGAGATCGTCCGTCGAATCGTCCGCGGTCAGAGGACTACCAGCCTCCTGAAAAGGAGCCGCCGAGTTCATGGGGATGGTTTATGCAACCGTTGAAGGCGTTTGTCCGTGGTTTCCGAGAAGGCTTAGGCGCCCCTACGTAACAGCCGGAAGGGTACTTTTAAGTTACAAACCTTGAACGATTTTAGTTTTACCGATTTATGTTTTCATCTTGGTTTATTCAATGTACACCTTGTGGGATATCAGAAGTACTGTACTTGGTGGTGGTGGACGCTCCCCGCAAGCTCTGGCGTCCTGCCAGCGGACACGCACCGACCTTGCATGCAGTTGCAGGCCCGTCGGGATTTCCCGAGGGCCTTGGCTCCCTTTCCTCCTCCGTGCCCGCGTTTTTCCACTCTCAACTGTCCCCTACGAGATCCTGTGTCGTGAAACTTGCGGGGGGAACAGGATACACGTAGATAGTCTCTAAAGCCGTTTTTTCTGCACATCACAGGGTGCCCCCCACACACAATTGCACACTGACCAACACCCCATTCCATTGCTCTATCTGACTTGGTGGAGCCCCTCTTGTTTCTGGCCTTATTCGAGCACTCTTCCACCTACCTAAACCCAGCGGACCAACCACGCCATCCGTCCAACTTATGTGCGCCCTTTCCCCCCGTTGGTCCATTGGTGCTCATTTACCGACACGCGTGTAGGGGTTCCCCAAAGAAAGACTTCATCGTCAAGGCACTCACCAAGTCAGGCCTCATCCACATCTTCCTTTTATATCTGCTCACTCGTTACATAGTGGAGGGGAATCCTCTGTGCCGCACAGAACTCCGGCGGAACTCGCTAGAGAGAAGAAGTTGCGGGATGACCCTATGGCGGAAGTTCACGGGCCACTCTTCGTAACTTGCAAGCGCTGTGGCAATCGCATCAAGCTGTCTCCCAAGAGCTCTTACGACCCGTTCCATTGGATGAAGCACCGCGAACGCTGTCTCCGGAAGCCAGTGGGCCAAGCTCGGCCGTCCCGCCGCGCCCCAAAGGAAGCGGTGAGTTCCCCCCCACAGCTGACACTGGCTACGTGCTGACACATTGCCCTATCTCACATTCTCTTCAGCACACGCCTCTGGCTTCCAAAAAGTCCCCACCGTCGTCTTCGAATACGGACGGCGATAATGTGACGCCGCCACCCCTAACCCCCGAAGACGAACGTACTTCCTCTCACGTCATCAAGCAAAGGTCTCCCACCCCAACGGCCCATGGGATCATTATCCCCCCAAAATCTATTGTACGTGAACCACACTTCGTATTAGCCGAGTATAGCTCTCAACGGCATTCATCAAAGACTTTCCCTATTACCGAACGTTGGCAAACATGGACCTGGTCGGAGCTGAGATATTCGAAATGGCTAACCGATACTAACCTTATACCTGTCGATGACGAGCAGGACGACGGCGACGGCGACTCCGATACTTTACTGGGCCCCTTTACTCAAGAGAATTTGCCATGGCTTTATCGAGGGATGCACAACCCAGACAGCACCTCATTGCTGACATGAGCTGCAGCAGATAGGTCACTGTCCACGGCGCAGGTGCTGTTGTTATCATCGCTTCCTCCTTTTCTACGCTACGTATCCTCTAACACCTCTATGTCTTCTTGGAAAGGCATCTCATCTATTTCTACATGAAAGCATCGATTTGTAGTCGCACTCCGTCTTATTAGTTTGCATCTCAATAACCGTTAGTCGTAACCCTGTATATACCAGGACGATGATTTACATTCGCTCGGAGTCGGGCAATAATCTATTTACATCCGTAGACACTTCCTGCGCATCAGTACCGACGTCTACTTCGCTCTTTATTTAGTGTCTGTCTTCCAGACCATCTTAATCAAAGCTATGGGTCCGATGGAGGTTTATGAACACGTTTGTTCAATAGTTCATTGACAGCTGGATCTACGGATGCTCGCGTACCACTTGAGCAATTTTGTGAACATCATGACATCGTCGCTTCCCGACAAACGTACTCACAGAACAGCTTTAACAACGTCCCGCATCACGTGTGAGGTAGAGATCTCTATCTTCTCCACACCGCGCAAGCTATCGACACGTGTTGGCCCCACATTCAGAAGTAACACTGGTTTCCCCAGTTTGATTGCGTGTCGTGCCAACCTAGCAAGGTCCGGAGTGAGTTCCGATAAAAGAAATGCGGACCTGCCAAGCGGAATACCTAAAGGCAGAAAAAGTTGCCAGCGTCGTCCCGACTAACAAGAGGCGATCCGACTGCTCAATGTCATGGAATCTGGCGTGGGGGTCAGAAAATTGAACCACAAAATCAAGGTAGTGGGACTGACGATCGATCCCTGATGGCAACGGGAATCGATTCACCAAAGATGACGGCCGGTTTTTGCTGGTAACGGTTCAAAAAGTAGCGAAACGCATGGTTGACCAAAACGCCTTACATTCGTGTTGTGCCGGCCCTCCAACTTGCATTCAGGGCACTCAGGGACGACAAAATCATCATACGAAACCCCTTCTAATTCCACCTATCACGCAACCGTCAATTCACCAGGTCGATGAGTCTGGGCCAGCACCAACATCACCATCCGGGTTGGTCCTGGGCCTCTGCCCCATTGCTTCTAATCCTTCTACGTAGTCTTTCCAATAGGGATTGTGGCCAGAGATCCAATCTTGAAAGGTATCTCTATCCGTAGCGTGACCATATTTACAGTGAACTCGCTGGAGTGTATTGTCAGTGCAGTGATAAGCCAGCGATCACCCCGGAGGTAGAAAGCCTACGTGTAAGGTCCCATGAAGTTCTAAAATTCGTTCGTTCATGGTGCCATCGTCCCAGAGGTGGGCGATAACCTTCTTATGAAGACCATCCACGTTTTGGGTGACTAAACGAGATATATGGGAGGTATATTGCAGGGCTGCTAATGCACAATGGGTGGTATTTGGCTGTGCGTCGCGCACAGGTGGGTAGCCTAGATATGAACGAAGCCTGACTCGAGCTCAGTATACAATGGGGGGCACTGATCGACATCCGAGTCTCACCAGTAACGTTGCCTATGAAATATTTAGACTAGCCGGGCATAGAACGGAGCACACAAAGTGGAACATGCCTGTATGCATAACCCCTGGAGCTTTCTTCGACGAGTTCGTGATACTACAGTACAACTCTGTCAGCTTGCACGGCGACCAAGATGTCATGACATACAAAGATTGGTCTTGCGAACCGTGATTAGGCTATGATAGCAATCCTGCCAGACGACGCACTGGTAGTTAGGATTCATGTACCTCCCATCTTTCCCGCGGTAGGCTCTGATGCCAGAGTCGACGCTGACCCCTGCTCCGGTCAATAGCGTGACATTTCCTGGAGAGAGGAAGTTTGCGATACGTTCTACAGCGGCGGCAGGTGAGATTGGCTTGCTGGATACTGCGGTGACGACGTGCGGGATGGTTGGGACAGACACCCGCATGAGAATTGCAATCTATGTACGTACTCTCGCACAAGTTATTGTGTAGCCGGATGTAATCACGCGGTATTCATCTGCGACCACCATCTCCATTGCTAGCCAGCTTTACACCACGAGTGTGAACAAGATGAACGTCTCGCAAAAACTACCTGTTGTGGCGCAGACACCGGGATTTGCGCATTACTCTGTCGCTTGGTCTCCCTTCCACAACCACCGGCTGGCGATAGCTTCGGCAGCAAACTTCGGGCTAGTGGGTAATGGGAGACTGCATACTGTCTCACTCATCCTCGGCCCAGGAGGCCCACACGGAGTAAATGTGGACAAGTTGTGAGTGATTCGTCGTTTGTCCTCATCCTTGCCCAGCGATGTCCACGCACAATAGTTTCGAGACACAAGATTCCCTTTATGATGTCGCATGGTCCGAGATCCATGAAAACCAGCTTGTGGGTGGCTCGGGAGATGGTTCTATCAAGTTGTGGGATGTTACGCTGAACGTGAGCATCGTTCGACCGACATTGACTGCAATACCAAATTGAAGAATGACCAAGAAGCCTTAGGACTTCCCCATTAGAACCTGGCACGAACATTCCCGTGAGGTATTCTCCGTAGATTGGTCCAACATCAGAAAGGACGCATTTATATCATCCTCGTGGGATGGTAGCGTGAAACTTGTGAGTGGACAATGGATCTTCCCTCCGACCCATTGGCTCATCAGTTTTCCAAGTGGAGCCCAGACCGCCCTCGCTCGGTGACAACTTTAAAAGCCCACCAATCATGCGTATACCAAGCCCTTTTTTCCCCACATCATCCCGATATACTCGCAACGTGTTCGACAGATGGTACCATAAAGATATTTGACTTACGGAACCCTGCATACGCTTCCGGCCCAAACTCGAACGCTTTCACCAATCCTGTCTCCGCTGCGGCCTTGACAGTTCCTGCTTCAGTAACCGAACTTCTGTCCTTGGATTGGAACAAATATCAGCCATTCATAATCGCCAGTACTGGGGTCGACCGGTTAGTGAAGACCTGGGATTGTCGGATGGTAGCCAATGCTCCGCCGGCAAGTGAAGCTGTCGGGGGAGTGTGTCAATTCCAGATATCGGGACATGAATATGCTGCGCGCAAAGTCCAGTGGAGTCCTCATAGAGCCGATATACTTGCCACGGCGAGCTACGATATGACGTGTAGGATGTACGTCCCTCCTTCATTTTCATGTGGGATCTCTACCTCACAGAAGATATCCTAGCTGGACAACGAATCCGCCGCCGGGCTCGTCACACCTTCTAAAGATTCACGATCCGCACACGGAGTTTGTGGCTGGATGTAGTTGGTCGCTATTCGATGAGGGCTTGCTTGCAAGTTGTGGATGGGATGGTAGACTCTTTGTATTCCCCGCATAAAGCTTGATAAAAAAAAACATTGTATTCTAGTATCTGACAGGGGCTTGTGTCCATACTTGGGCAAGTAATCTATTCAGCGAAGCCTCCCAGCTGCTAGACTCCGATCCTTCCCCCTCGAAGTTTCCTGTGGTCACTGTTCTGTACCATATGAGCACCTGTGAAACAGCAGAAGACCCGGAGGATATCTTGTCTAGCTCCCTTCAAACCCTCTATGATTTAACTCCCATAACTTATTCAAATCCTGGCTCAGTGTTCAAGTACACCACAAAGGAAACTTTGCTTTCAAATCCGAGGAAGATCATAGAACTGAAAACTCCTGATACGCAAGCTTCCAACTGGGAACTTCATGCATCGTCCATCTGGGTTGCTGCAGTGTACTTGGCAGACCACATCGAGGACTTGAAGCTGCATCAGTTTCGCGATCGAGAGGTCGTTCGTATCCTCGAGCTAGGTGCAGGCACGGGTCTTCCTTCCATACTCATCGCTAGCGTGTTTCCAAATGCTCGCGTCATAGTCAGTGACTATCCAGACGCCGACCTGATCCAGACATTGTCCAGAAATGTCCAACGAAACGGTGTCTCTGTCAGTCACGCTCGTGCTGTTCCGTATGATTGGGGGACGGACATATCCCCCCTGATCGATGGCGGTATTCAGGGGGCTCCCGAGAATGGGCAGCTGTTCGACATAGTTATAGCGGCAGACACGCTATGGAATCCGGCTCTCCACAGGCAGTTTATTTCCAGCCTTATGATGTGTCTGAAGCGGTCACATGATGCACGGGCCCACCTGGTTGCAGGATTACACACAGGGAGGTACACTATCCAATCGTTCCTTAGGGCTATAAAGATGGAAGCGGGATGTGGTCTGAGGGTGGAATACATGGCGGAGAGGGACGTTTCTGGAATAGCATCGAGACTATGGGATGTGTCTAGGGCGGAAAGTGAAGATGAGCGAGAAAGACGCAGGTGGGTCGTATGGATAGTCCTGAGATGGGAGAGTACGATGCTAGAGTCATAGAGTACAATGCTAAGAGTCACAGTAGTAAAGAGGGACACAAAACGCGTGGTGGTGTCCGTCCAAGAAACGGTCCATGAAGATAATCGCATTTAAACAAAGTAAAGCAGTGAAATCAAAACTAGGGTCTTATTTCCTGCCCAAAAGTCAGTATGTGGACACTGGTTTGCCCCTCACGTTCCTGTGTGAAGTCAGCGAAGTGGAGTTCAGAATAAAGGTGGGGTCATACATTGTATAACACGAGACTGTCTTCAGTGGTGTCTATCCATGTGAGGTTATGAGTGCTTGCAGTGCTGGTCCTGACATACTGCGAGCCCCGATGGTTGAATACAGTACTGACACTTCCCCAACTTTCTTGCCACCTCCAGGGTGGGTTTCGGCGAGAAAGGTTCCATAAATATCGTGCGATATGAGGGTTTAAATCAAGGGTGTGTACGCGGCTGGAAGGATCTCGGGGAGATGTGGCAGAGTCCTTGACATTTTCAAAGAACACGAGGCGTCTGCCAACAAGCTGGACAGCTTCTGCATGATCGGGTAGATTAAGAACCATGCAATGCCCTTGCCAGTCCTCCCAGTGTACCATGTCTTCCCCAGTATCGGCCGCCTCCAACTTCGGCTCGTCGATGACCACAACCACTTTGCGGGAACACCCCGCAGGGGGATTGTGGTGTGCAAACTCGAATGTCACTGCGGTTAAGCGCAGTTGAGGGTCATTATAAAATAGAGTTCCGGGCTGCGGAGGTGCTATTTCCGTCGATGACGAGTTGGGACACTGTTGTAGAAAAGAGGCGGTACTCCAACTCTCCGGAAATTCGTAAGACCTTATTCGGGGAACATGGTGTTGTCGTCCACGCTGTATCTGGTAAACGCTGATCTGTGGAGGTCGCTTCCCTCGGTCGAGAACGTAGAGGCCATCCGAACGCCGATCGTAGGAAGTATTAGAAGAACTACTGCTGCCATCCTCATCCTCATCTGGTTGGGAGACCACTATAATGCGAGTGTCGCTTATCATGTCAAAAGAAAGCATGTCGCTAGCAAACTTGATAGAGGTCAATGTTAGACGAATGATCAATATATGGATGGAGCTTACAGTGCGAAGCGGAGATCCCCCCTGTTTCCAGTCGAACAGTGCGAGTTCTGTGATCCCCTCTCCCTTGTCCAGCTGCAAACGCACAGAGAGGGCAGCAATATCGCCACATATCTGAACCTGTCGGATGGAAACCCGCTCACCAGGAGGGGGGATTCCCCACCAATCGGTGTGGTAGCGTAGTCTGGATTGAGAAGCGTGTTGGTGCTCTTGGCCGGTACAGAGACTACGGAGGTGCAATACAGCAAGTGTTGCGGAGTTTCTGCACAAAAGAGATGAACGTTTAGTTGATTTAATGGATGGACGTGCTTACTCCTGAGCTGGGAAATAGAGCTGCGCCAAGACCATTAAGTCTTGAGAAGGATCGATGGCTACCCTCCGTATCTCGAAGGGTACATTATATTGATAATAAGCTAGCCTTCCCTGAGGAATTCCTCTAAGGGATCGTAGGGCATAGATATGCAAGGTCCACGTGAAGCCGTTGTTCAAGGGGCTTTGACTCCCTTGATACAAAAAGTTTCCAGAGACACCCATGATTGTTGGTGGCGTGAAAGAGAGCCTATCCTCTGTCGACCAACTTAAGGTTGACCAACCGCGCTTATACCCTAGCAAAGGGGCAAGGCGGTCTCTTGGCGAGTATCTACTAGGTAAACCGTCTCTCATGCCACAGAGCGCAAGCTCATAGTGATAACGGAGTGTGCTGGTGTGTCCGACCATGTTATATATTACCCGAGAAGCCTGCCGATACAAGGTGATATGAAGAAACACCATACTATCGGAGGATGTGACACTTACCGTGCAGAACTGGAGTAAGGAGACGGGATCCAGTTCGTCTAAGATAAGTAAAATAAGCTCTCCAGAGAGATTGAAGACAGACATGACCAGCACGTCAACAAGATGATACTAAGCTTCAGCATCCCGGGAATCCCAACTACCATTTTATACGGTAGCTTCCAAGAGGGGTTGACGTCGTTGAAGCGGAAGACAAAAAAAACATGGGGCGCCGTTGACCTCACTGTCGACAGGCAGCTAAGCGGAAAACGATTAGGAATATACGGAGTCTGCGACGTCAGTACGTAGTGTGAAAGCCAGCG
>Ga0307518_10001813_pt1 | contig 15778 bp, 16 predicted proteins | sample 25_EM_MG_FD_203889 | JGI IMG/M metagenome (GOLD analysis project Ga0307518, IMG submission 203889) | Populus trichocarpa ectomycorrhiza microbial communities from riparian zone in the Pacific Northwest, United States - 25_EM | ecosystem: Host-associated > Plants > Roots > Unclassified | place...
ATGTGGGAACAACTATATAGTTGGGAAGGCATGTGGATAGGTGTCCCATTGAGTGCATTGGGCCACAAAGTTGATCTCCCTGTATACCCATTAGGCCCTAGATACTATGTCCTCTATATAGATGTATCGCCATGCATATAGTGTTAAGTAACTACCATTAGGCCAAGATACAGCATGAGGAACCGTCGGCACTAAATTGATGCAGCAATAGATGCAGCCAACACATAACACCTGGCACCACATATCAGTGGCACAACATCTCATCGGCACAACATCTCATTGAACATGCCGAAGTGTTGACTTTGCCACACTGTTGACCATGCTGCAATGCTGATTGACCAGCTCACTATGGTGTTATTGCTGCTGTCAGATTTCACCAACTGCCTCCATTGCGTACTGGCTCACTTATTCTATTGGTATGCTACTCCTCTCAGCCCGAGTATTTTCATGATGACACCCATTTGTCTGGCTTAAGACTTTCACCCTACCCCACGATGACAACAGAGCCACGGGCCCACCGTTGTCACTTGGTGACAATGCTGTTGGGGGCTGACCCCTGTGATATGGCAAAGCTCTAGTCATAAGCCTCACTTCCACCAGCCCATGTAGCATGGCCAATTGTCATCGTCCGCTGACCGTATAACATGGCCTACCCAGGTGCATGGGCTCTTTCAGTACCTCTTTAAATACATACACAAGGGTAAGTTCTCTATAATATAATGTCCATTATTGCAACATTCTTATCTGCTATCAGGTCCTGACCACACCCGCTATTGTGTTCAAGATCCCACTGTGCAAGATGAGCCAATTGATGAAATTGCTGACTATTGGGATGCCCGGTACCTTTCTGCAGGTGAAGCAGCCTGGCACATCCTTGGCTTTCATGTTACAAAAAGATCCTGCTGTCACATCCCTTCCTATCCACCTGGCAGAATTGTCTTCACACCATCAGTATCTATGCAAAAAAAAGACAATACAGAGAGCACACTTTCATTGCTCAATCAATACTTTCAATGTCCCATAGGACTTTTTACCGATGCATCATCTGGCATTCAGCGGGACTTTTCAGACTTGACATATGTGGAATACTTCACCTTATTCCGACTCACACAATTTGATATTTGAATGTTTCCAATCAGTGATATTTTGATGAAAACACACATACCATACCTTGTATGCACATTGTACAGAGAGAGATCACACACCCACACCTCAGCCGAATAAATCCTATCCACCCTTCACAGGGTGAACTCTTCTATCTATGTGCGATCTTGCAGTCTCAACCTGCCCTATCATTTGTAGATGCTCAAACTGTCAATGGCGAGATATATGAAACATTCCAGGAAGCTGCAATTGCATTAAGACTCTTTGCCGATCGCAATGAAGCACAGTATGCTATCCATGAGGCAATTCATAGTACTCTTGCCACCCCTCACCAGCTCCGTCTCCTTTTTGTGCACCTTCTCGTCAATGACTGCATCCTAACCCCAGTTGACCTATGGACAACCTATAAGGAACATATGGCGCATGATTTCGCTCTCCAGCTAGGACTCAACATTGACCTTGCATTGAATCATGCATTAGAAGATCTTGGCAAATCTCTCAAAGAGTATGGAAAGTCACTTTCATTCTATGGATTGCCAGAACCAACTACGTTCTCTGCAGAAGTTCGTCATGAGCTTGAGAGCTGGGGTCGTGACCCTGTAGGACTTTCTGATCATGCACACGCTGCTGTTACTCACATGACACACGAACAACGCTTCATCTATGAACAGATCATGACATCTGTCATGACAGGACAGTCACACATTGCCTTTGTTGATGGAAAGGCTGGTCGAGGCAAAACTTTCCTTGTCAATGCGATATGCAATAAAATTCACTCACTCAGATGAATTGTCATTCCAACTGCAACTGCCGCATTTGCAGCTCAACTGTACCCTGGAGGACGCACCACACACTCTGTTTTCAAGGTCAGTTCACAATTTCCTTTACATTACCATACAATAATCAAGTTCTTCGTACACTTTTAGGTCCCTGTCAATGATAAAAATGAAATGCTCCAGTCTCCTATCAAACCTACTGATCCCTGAGGCAAGCTCATAAAGGAAGCATCTATCATTATTTGGGATGAAGGACCAATGGTGAATCGAGCTGTACTTGCCTGTGTCGAAGAAGTATGCCACACTGTAATGGAAAATGATCAACCCTTTGGCAGCAAGATAGATTATTATCGTGCTTGGCAATTTTCGCCAAACATGTCCTGTTGTTCATGGTGGTACTTGAGCACAAGTTGTTGATGCATCCATCAAGTCCTCACCCTTATGGGACTTATTCACTATTTATCAACTAACAATTCCAATTCGCAATGCAGAAGATCCTGAATTTGCTGAGTTCGTTGATGCAATTGGTGATGGTGCTGGACCCGAAGTACCACTGACACTTTTGGAACATGTTGAAAGCGCTAACGACCTCCTTGATTTTGTTTACCCACACCATATCCTACCTGACCCACAAGCATGTCTTTGACGAGCAATTCTTGCACCTACTCATATCCAAGTCGACACATACAACAAGAATATACTTCAATGCATCGATGGGCAAGCAAAAATCTATCTTGCAGCTGACCGGTACTGAAAGAGGCCGAAGCCTTAGGCATGATACAACCTGATGATGTCCTCAATTACATTGCTCAACACACTCCACCTGGCTTCACTCACCACACACTTGAAATCAAAACCAATGCCATCTTTCAGTTATTATGGAACTTTTCCGTTGACCTTGGACTCATCAAGAATGTCCGTGTTGTCATTGTTCACACTGGCACGCATTTGATAACAGTAAGACTGGTATGAGGAGCTGCAGGCCCCAACATTACTGGTACCAAAGATATCCTCATTCCTCGCATTTCCTTCCAAACAGTCCTTCAATCTGGTCACACCCTCCACCAGAAACAATTCCCCTTAGCTCCTGCATATGTGTCAAGTCCGGGTCTACTCTGGTAGGGGGTCCGGTCAGGTCCGGACAGAAACGGACGAAGAAAGAGGGCAGAGGGCCGGACAAGAGGTTAGTCCGGCCGGAGTTGGTGACTGCTTGGATTCAACGACTAAGGATAACGAGCGTTGATCCCTTGCGTAGGTTCCGGTCAAGAGGGGACGGAGACGGAGACGGAGATGGACAGAAACTGGAGTAGATGACTATGGTTGATTTCAGACTGAGGTATACAGAACAAACTACATAGTACTTATACTAAGTAAGAACTAGGGACAAGTATTTACGGTGACAAGTAAACAGCCTGAAAGGCGGACAAGGAACGACCGGAGTTGGGACTAGGTCAGGTCTGGTGAAAATGATACAAAGTAGGAGATATATCAAGTACACGGAGAACTCATGTCAAGGCAGGGTAGACGGTGAGGTGTAGTAAGGACTGTATGGAGATTAGACCAAGGGTCGTACTTAACGGAGGTATATCTGCGCGACCGTGACGGAGTAAGTGGTGCGCGACCGGAGTTGAGCTATAGTGCTGCGATGCAACCGGAGTAACCGGATAAGGCCCGGAGTTGGACATGGTCGTAACAATATGCCACAACATTCAATAGTTGTCAAGGACTAACTTTAGACTGTGTAGGAATTGACCTTACCCGCCCTGTTTTCTCCCATGGACAATTGTATACTGCTGTCTCACACATTAGACACCAAACCCATTGGCGTGTACATTTACAACCAGGTGAAACTACCACTACGAATGTAACCTACCATGAAGTACTTATTTAGCATACATACGACTCGACATTCCCTCCATATCTATCAATAACATTTGCATTTATAAATGTCTGATCACCCTCACTGTAAATCACAAGATACCGGAGCGAAGCGAGGTGTGTCTTGTATACAGTTGGACCCCTCTTAACCCATACCCTTCAGGAGATATGCTAGAATATGGATTATCAGGGGTTATGGGGTTGGGGAGGTCACCCCTATTATGTAATAGTCGGAGGGTTCGAAGTTACATATTTATTGTGTCTATGGTAGTAGATATACATAAAATTCTAAATAATCTATTGATGCTGGGGACTGCATTGTCATCATCATCATTGTCCAGGTGGTGGTGGTGGTGGTTGCACCGTCGATGCAGGTGGCATGGTAATGGTGGTCACGTCGTCAACACAGGTGGCAGGGTGGTCGTGTCAGATCCAGGTGGTGGTGGTGGTGGCTGTGCCATTGACGCAGGGGGTTGTCGTTGTCGTTGTCCAAGGGGTGGTGGTCGCGTCATCAACGCAAATGGCAGGGTGGTGGTGGCTGTGTCATCAATGCAAGTTGTTGGCATTGGCGTCATCCAAGTAGAGGTGGTCACTGATCGTCGACACAGGTAGCAGGGCGGTGGTCAATGGTCATGTCCATCGATGAACTTTGGAGATTGTGTGACATGACAAATTACATAATAAATAGGTCCTTATTAGGGTATATTCAGGTACAATAGCCCCTATGTATGGGTTATGGGGTATCGGGGGTTTATGGGTTATGGGTACCAAATCACTGCGAACCAAGTTGGGAAACACGAAATTGTATGAGGTATCAGGGGTTATGGGGTTTAAGAGATATGGGTTAAGAGGGGTTCGACTGTATATATATATTCCTACTCGTGCCTCTTATGTAATAGAATGACAATTTCGAGAAAACAATGCAAGTTCGAGAGTTTGTAGTTGCTTGTTATCACTCCGAAGTTATTCGGCTCCCCATTTCGTGTCAGAAAAAAGTCCGAGCAACCTTACGGACATCACACTGCATGGACCCCTGGGACCGCTTCTTCCAGGAACACATATCCTTTTCAGGTAAGATGAATTACGTGGCGGGAACGTGTCCCTCTGTATATAACCGCAACTTGTGAAATTCTTTCAGTGTTCCCTTCCCCCACCCTTACTGGTCGTCGCCGCCTTTTCCTCATTTCTTCTGGACTTTGTCCTCGTCCTGCCCTTTTTACCTCTTGATCTTTCCTCATCTTAGTTGCTGCTACTTTTACGACTATTGACTGCACGCCAATTGCTCCTCGCTGGTATCACTACTGTAAGTCAACCTGCATTTCACCTTGACGAAAATTATAACTAACTACATGCAGTACTATCCAAGTGCACCTTCTAGTGAGCTGTAGGTTGAGATTACTGGACAGTTGTTAGGTTGTATCGTTGTGTAAGTATTGTATGTGGTTACTGATGGTGTATAGTCGGTGATTGTGATACCTGGGGTCAGTGCATTAGTGAGTGTGCTGTATGTAGATATGCGGTATGTCCGCTGTGGTGTACTCTGCTCATGTTGCCTGTTGGTGTTTGTAGGTGTCGTACTTGGAATTAATGCAATGTTCTCTGCAAGAATGCTCTCCGTAACAACGTTCTCCGCAATTGTGGGTAAATTCTGTGTTGTAACACTTGCATTGCGCTTATGCTGCGTGTGGCTAAGATATTGCAGGATTAGTTTATGTTTGGTTCAGCGGATGTGAAGTTACCAAGGCGTGCAATTGACCGTGATGCCCAGTGTGCGTGGGTAGCACTCTGGTCTCGTGTATAGATGTTCTGATTTTGATGGGTATGGATACTTGCTGCAGCTCTGTCGTCGTATGCCTTTCCTCGCATTATTCCCCCAAGCAAGGTGAGATTTGTACCATCCCGGTTGACATTCCGATGGGCTTGCTCATTCCCGTTTGTTGTTCCAGGACATGCTTTCCAGATCTCCTCTGGAATAAGGCTTGCTGGCCTGTATATTGCTTTCAGTCCAAACCCGTTACTCTCTAGTTTATCCTTCAGCCATGCTTCAGTAGAATTAATATATGATGAATGGATGAATGATAATAGACATACTTGTTGCCTTCTGTCCACCTGCCCTGATTATAGTGAATGTGTGGTCAAGATTTGGATGTTCCTCTGACGACAAGAGGCTGAGCATAGCAGCATACACTTCAGTGGAAACATAAGTTTTCAATCCGAAAATGTTGCGCTTAACATGTGTTACACAGAAACAATAGAACCGTGCAAGGTGGTCATATGGACCAAGGTCTGAAAGCTGGCGGCATGGTTCATATCCATCTTGATTATGGTTGCCATTACACAAGGAAGCACAGTACATTCCAAGTCCTGGTGATTGTGTGAGCAGTGTGTAAAGAGCAGTGATACGAACTTACCAAGTGCTTGTCCCTTGTGTCCATCTGCAATGAATGAATCAAATCCGCAACCATGTATGTGGCAGAATGCAATTGGCATTCCCGTGTCTGCTGATGCAATTGAAAAGATATGTTCGAAGAGGATTAAATGGGCCGCAGCAGTTTGTGATGTTGTGAATGCACGTGCGACAGCAATGGCTACACATGTCAATAACTTGGCAAAGACTAAGTGTGGATGTACCTACACTGCATCCGTTCGTTATCCCAAGCTTCCATCTCAAACTCTTGCCATCCGTGGACGCGCTTGAATGACGTGTCAATTGAAAGGCGTTTTGCATGCATCAGTTGCGTCGACATGAAAGGTGACATGCAGACAATGAGACGGAACAGTTCTGATCCTGGGAGTGGGTGTATCTCAACACAGCGAAGGTATGGCGGGTCCTCGGATGGCTGGCGAAGAAGGTATAATGCACCTACAATCATTAGAATTAGTTTTGAAAAATAAAATTAGACTTACCATCAAAACCCGTTCCGTGTGGGTACTTCTTGCGGCGAAGTTTATTAATGAGCCTTCGAACATGATCTAAGTTTGCAAGAGATGGATGGAGGTCTGAAAGTGTTGGTGTTCGTTCGGCTGTCCACCCCAATGCATGACGCAAGCCGTACATGAATCCTGAGTCAAGAACAATCCGGCGTGGTGTTGCATCTGCTAAGTGCCAATCCATGTCACTGAGTAGTTTTTCAAAGACAGACAGAATTGCTGGAGGTGTCTTTACTGGTGCAGGTGTTGGATGAGAGTGTGGATTGCGGCAAATAACAACGACATGGGGAAATTTGCTCAGGTCTTGCGGCGTGTAAATGTCAAATGTTGCTTGGCATTTTTGCGGCCACAGGGAGAGCTTTCCACGTGCAAGCTTTCCGTTCACTGACCGGTGATAAAATGCTCAAAATATTATCAGACCATGGCAGGAAAATTAGGGAGATAGTAGTACATATGACAAATTTGTTTTTGTTCTGATGGAGATGCCACAAAGGTACATGGGACAAGCGGCCCATATCCACGATACTTTGCTAGCTCCTCGTGCTGTTTGATGGTTGTGGAATCACCTGAAATGAGTGCCGTGAGATAGCTGATATCGAACTCTTGCAGGTTTCGTAGAATAAGGTGTGCACGGTCATTGCATGATCGATGTTGACATCTACGATTAATAAGTATTGGGCAATGGTGTGACACATGAAAAATATATGGTACTTACTGTATGAATGGATTGTTGAAACGGTCACGCCGCAGAATAGGCTTGCCCATACAAGCATTGGCAGCAGGTTTCCGACGGCGGCTGTTGCGTGACTTGCGTTGACGTTGGGAGGCCACATACGATGAGATGGCCTCAACATCATCCTCCAAGTCAGAATATAACTCGGTGTGCTCTTCGTCGTGCTGTATTATACCTATATACTCTGCTGCAGCAGTGAACGAGCACCCATGATCCTGTAAGGCACAAAAAAAAGCCAAAGTCTTCATAAATACTTCGCGCGCTGCAGTCTGAGCTGCAGAGAACGAATCTGGGGAAATTATGCTGCGGACATGGCCACGGTTCGTGTATGCATGCATCGGAACTAGCTGGGACTGATCACACATGGAACATATCTTGAGTCCCCTGCCTGTAGCCCATTATCAGCGTGTGATATGACAGTGAAGAAGAGAAACTTACATGATGTATGTAAATGATCACAGCGGACAGGATCACCAGCGTCATCCCGAATTAAGTGGCATTTGACACCCTTGCGCCCACCATGGTCGTTGCCAAGTGAGTACTGGAACGAGCTCTGTGGGCTGTCGTAGTAGGCACTAGGGTCTGTGTTAATAGTGAAAACATGGGCGATTCGCTCGCCATCAAATGTGCCCGTCTGAGGATATTCAACGATTACGTTTGCAGGGTGTTCGATGACCGCATTAGCTGTCGAGACTCTGTTGATGCGATTGCGACCTTCAGCGATCCCATTGGGTGAATAGGGTCATGCAGGGGGCGGGATGTAGCAGGAACCATGAACAGACGGTGAAACTTCACGAGAATCGTTAGAGGGCAGCGGGGAAGAGTGGCGGTAAGGTGACGAGCCACTGGATAACGATGCGGATGGGCTGAACGGTGATGGGTGACTGATGTCGAGACCAGCCGTGGATAAGCCAGCATTCATGAGGATTTCACGGGCGTGGCTCAAGGCATCCCTCTGGGATACAGAGATGTCCATAGCTAGTGGGTGGGATGGGCAACACCATGGCAGGCAGCTTTATAGTGCGTTCGATGGAGGTTAAGATCCAAGACTTCATATCACAACGACCTTGCACTTGCCAAATATGGATATGGGACCTGGCACTGCCGTGCTGTTGTCTGGACTCTACATGCATCCGTCAACACCAACAACTCATTCCATCATGCTTCACTAGGTCTTGTCAGGCCAAGAAAACCTGTACCCACAGCGACTATACAAATCTACGGCAAATATATTTTTAGAGGCAACGGCGATGTTGGACTTGCCAACAATCTCCTGCTGATGACGTGCGTGTCACGCTCAATCTGAATGGTTGGTTTCATTCCGTTGTCCAAGCACAGGGTGTGTCGGGACCGAGATCGGACACCCGTGTGGTCATTGAGTGCCGATGACACCGGATTCCGCCCTTTACGATTCAGATACATTACCCTTGGCTTTCCGCCATCCAACCCACATTCAACTAGTTCCCCTGTTTTCAGGAAACTGCACTTTGCCGTTGGCACATTTCGTCACAAAATCTCTTGGAAGTAGCTACTTGGTACATTTTCTTTTCTCACCAATTCTGTAGGATGGCTCGGAGAGTTGTAATGATCACTCAATCAACGGAGCGGCGATTGATAACAGAGATCCATCAACCAATTTGGCGAGCAGCATATAAAGGTGAGGTCTTCATTCTGGCTACCTCAAGTCACCCTCACTGACTCCCTATTACTCTGCCATCGAGAGACTATGCCAGCCCCACGTCACCCAATTTTTGCTATCTGCCAAGCACGACAACGCAGCAGCACGGAAATTATCATCTATTCTCGTGATGTGCAACAGATCGTCGAAGTAGCATTGTAAGGGTGTTTTTTTCTTCTCATTCTGATTTATTGGTTCACACCTGTAGCCCTGTATGTTGCAGAAACCGAATTGTGCCCAATGGTATTCTGCAATACCTTAAACGGCGCGGCATGTTTTGGGAATGCTTCTGTGGCATTCTCTCCTACAAACTGCAGCCAGTGCGATTTGTCAGCTCTGTTGTCAGTGGTATGAACACTGTTCGTACCGAAGTTCTTTGTCATTTGCATGTCAATTTATGTGGATTCCATTGTAAGTCATTTCACCTCTTAGCTTGTCTATTGGACTGTTCACATCTTGTCTCCGCAGTAAATCTCAATGAAACGCACCACACTGCCATGCTATTCTCATCTTATGATGAAATCCTGGCACTTACTCGTAAGTTGTTTTTACCTTTCTTGATTTCATGTCACTTAACATTACTATTTTGTAGCGCAAAGTGCAGCAGATTATACTTGCCGTCTGATTCAGAGCTTCCAAGCTCAGCTGGCCAATGTTACGAGGGGGCATGCTGAGATTGCACCGCACTTCCCCAATTACTTAGGCTCATTTATGTCTATGTACCCAGGGCACAGGCTCACTGAGCCAGAGGTCTCATTTATTTCTTCACCGCGCCCACATCCTGCAAATACACATCACCGCACTCGTTCCAGTAAGTTCAAGTAAATGCTCAATACGTATTTGACTAATATTTCTAAAGGTATTACACCCCATGTGAAGGATGTGCTGCTTCGTGGCAATGGTCATAGTAGGCACCATTCAATGACAGTTGAAACTTGCCCGACCATGGCAAAGCATGCAGAGGTAACAGATCGTGAGCATGATCTGCTCCTTGCGCTTGCCTCTGGACTGGGCATTACCCAATATGATGGAATAGGGTTGCTAGAAAAATGTGATTGTTGTGGGGCTATATTCACAGCAAGTAGGCTGCGCACTCACATTCGCAGTGAAGTCTGTCGGAATGAGGCAAAGTAATTCGGTAAGAGGAATACCCTTAACACAAAGATAACAGTAACCAAAGCTTAGCAGGGACCAGCAAATGAGATGGAGTACTATAGACATTAATGAATTATTGTAAATATTCCATGACAATGATAAAGGAGCAGTATTATACTTATGCTTGCTACAAGATCTATGTTCATGTTGAAAGCATTTGAAGACATGGTGCACAAGGACTTAGTGGGCCCTATGGAAGACTATGACTCGAGGGTGTATGTAGCCTTGAGGCTTGCAGATGTATGTCCCAAAATGGAAGGAGGAACTGCAGCCAGTTCCTCCTTCCATTTTGGGAGACTGGGAGTTAGCATCACTCATAGTCCGCTACAAGGATACGGACCGCAACACACTCACATTGCATCATGCAAAAGAAAACTGCAATGCAACATTCCAATTGCATTCAAGTATGTAACATCAATGATTAGGGATTTATTCCTTGGGTAGTGTAATTTGGATATCAATGTGACTGCATTAAATATGTGCGTGATCTCTATATTCGTGAAGTCCTTTTACTGGACCTTAAGGGTCTTGCCAGTTAGCGTTGGCACGCTGCCTTCAGCAACTGCCTCAGCCAAGTGACCCTCTGCCTCCACTTCCTCGAGGAGTTTCTTTCAGCAGCATTCAAAACACCCGTGTCTAATGCCCGGTGAGCTGTAATAGCAATTAGACTGACCAAGCATGCATATACGCAGCAACTGTACCATACCCCAGAAGTGGGTCTTCAAATACGAAGAAAAAAGCTATTTGGGGCAACATACTCCTCCATGGCGGGAAGGGAACCTAGTGCATTTTCAAACCAAGTGCATCTGCCATGGGGTGGAAAAACCAGATTTGGAACAAGAATAAGTTACTGGCTGAGGCTTTGAGACACGAAGTACATACAGCAGGAAGTTCAATAGCAAAATGGGAGGAAAGGACACCCTTGGTGCACTCCCATTGCTCCGCTGCAGTTGGAGTCTTGTCCAGCTGAATCTTCCACATCTGGAAGCAAGGAATGGCATCTATGATGGTCCAGGAAACACAACAACCAAAGTAGACAATCTGCATGACAGAAAGTGAACATTTAGTGATGCGCCATCCATAAATACACATCAAGGACTTACTTTGTGAAGCAGAAAACTCATGAGACCCATCGCAATGATGGGATTCCTGATCCAAAGGCACCAAGCAACCCATGGCTGTTCTAGCCAGTTCAGCTTGCTGATGTCAATATGTGCATAGAGCTGCTCAGCCGTCTCGTGGGCAGCAGCAGCCACTGTCACATTGAGGCTGAGAGTCATGAGGGACCCATACCCAATATAGCCTTCCAATCACAGTGACTGGTGCCACGAACCAACACTTGAGGGAGATAGTACCGATATCTGGAGTGGGAATTGAACATCAATCAGTGAATGTTGAAAGCGTTCGAAGACATGGTACGCAAGGATTTAGTGGGCCCCAACCCATACCCAATGATCCCTGGAGTCATAATTGAACATCAATTTGGGAACGTTGAAAGCATTCAAAGACATGGTACGCAAGGATTTAATGGGCCCCAACCCATACCCAACGTGCCCGATGATCCCTGGAGTCATAATTGAACATCAATTTGGGAACATTGAAAGCATTCAAAGACATGGTACGCAAGGATTTAGTAGGCCCAAACCACCCATCACTTGTATTCACATCCAATGAAATTTCTAATGGACCTACGCTGAAGGTAACAGTGGTGAAAGATCAAGGACATACTAGGGAGAGGATGAACAGAAGGTGAAAAGAAAACAACGGCGAGAATGATGAAAATGGTAAAAACGATCACGACAAGAACGACAAGAATAGAACGATGAAAACAATGAAAGAACAATGAGAATGATGGGTGAGCGACAAGGACGAAGGGGAATGACGATGAGGACAGAGGGGACGAAGGAGACAGAGAACGGGGAAGAGCAGAGAAAAAAGCCAGGCCTTATATATGCTGGACTTGCCTCATGTTTTCCATCACTTACTTGAAGTTTCCGGGGTCTCTGTGACTCGCGACTAGTAGTCGGGGCTTTTGGTGTTCGTACCTTGTTGTTGACACGACAGAGGGAACCGAAAAAGTTCGGAGTGATAACAAGCGACTCATCACTCCAAGTTCGATTGGTGAATGGCAGCACAGCCGGGAATGCCGTGGTGATCGCCTTCAACGACTACCACCGAGCTGGATGTCACACAACATGAACACAGTCAAGGTTTCCTAGTAGCACTTGTCGAAAGGCCACTCGGAGCTCAAACGACAAGAGAGGCAGTGAGCGAGTCATACTGCGTCGAATCCAGCCCAGGGCTTCCTGCAGCGTGTTCTAATCCAATGCTTCTGGAATCCTTAGTACGAACCTTCAATATTGCTGTATGGTGAGTCATTCTTCCTATGGCGTGCTGAACGTGGCAGTCCTTATCGATCACGGTGGGTCCCTACACCACAAGTTTTCCCTGGAATTGACTATTCTGACATCGCAGATCCATGCCTCGAGGCAGAGATGGGTATCTGAACCGCTCAAAGCCCTGTTCCCTGCTTTCTGTCTCCCATCCAGTAATTTCTTACAACTGATCCCTCACCGTGCATTCACCTATGTTAACCAATATGAACGACAGAGAACCAGATGTTTTGGAAGTCAAAACATTGAAGTATCTCATTACTCACATTTTTTGTCCTCTGAAGCTTCCCGATGGGGACGATCATTCTCTTGACAACGACAACGCTCTGTCTAGAGTGGCGCATAGCGCAGCCTGCGATTTCTCCCAACACAGCGGTGGCCCAGCCAGCGCTCAGTGGCAATACATCGTGAAGATGCTACGGAATCTTGACCATGTCGTGTCTTCAAGCGCGCTGGACGAGGCGCTCCTGGACTGCCAAATTCAATCCATGGAAGTAGGAGGTACGGACTGTGTGGCGTTCATCATTTTCAGTCACGCTCATTACATCCAGATGTCCTGGTGTATTTAATTCGTGCTCAGAATGCTGCCGTGATGTTTAGAAGGCAGCCAGAAGAGACGATTGTGGAATCATTCGAGGTGTCTCCACGCACAGAAGCGGTGATGGGTGCCGCTGGCAAACTCGTGTGCTCATACCCTGGCCCCGCCATCGCCGTTCCTAACAATCATCTCGATGACGCCTCGTTTCGCGCGGAGTTGGCCAACTTTCTCAGCAAGATGGACAAAGACGTCCTGGCAGTTCCTACGACTCGCAAGGCTGGCTCAGAGGTCGTTGAGGAACGAGATACAGCGCATCCACGCTACATTACAGAATTGCTAACTGGCATTTTGCGTGCGGTTGGCCGGCCTGCTGAAGTAAACCGGATCAGCAAACGCATCGGCGATGACGTCGTATGCAAGGATTCAAAACTTCCTTGGCGTCGGTCGCCGCTCTGGTTGGTGATCAGAGTCGCGATGCAGACCACTCTCGATCGCAACGGCCTTGGCCGAAACGTGTACAAAACCTTCATGTTGTTCTTCATGAATGACTTAGCTCACCAGGCTCGGCTCCGCGACATGTCCAATGAGGTGCTGCAGTGGATGTCAGCCAAAGTCAGTCGTCGTCTGATGAAACTCGCGGTAGAGGCTCCAGAGTGGTTATCGGAAGCTGTGTTGGAGACCTGTACGAACATTCGAACCCTCTTAAACAAGAGGTGGACGCAGGTGCAGGCCGAAGAAGCTATTTCCCCATCATGGAACCCGTCGGTGCTCGACTCCTCGGCGGATACCCAGCTAACCCTGCTTGGCAGCACTGAATACATCAGCAATGCGCTCGAGACGCAATATTCAGCTTCTCCACCTTCCAAGTTTGAACCAAAAGGTCGCCTTCGAGGTTCTTTGGAGGATTTTCTGTCTGAGGATTGGACGTTCTTCCAGCGTGCCTGCGATGAAGAACCGTATTTGACGCTGTATGATTTGGAGCGAGAAGTTGGGGAGGGGATTGATGATTGGGTTGCAAGTATCTTCAAGTTAGACATTGACGATGCTTGCGAGAGACTTGAACTTCTGGCAGACAGCTATTCGTCCGCTGCAAAGCGATCATATAAAGGCAATCCCGAGGATCTTTCGCGGATGCTTCTGACCGTTATTGAGTTATGGATTGCGCTAGACAAGCTTGTCGTGGAGCAGATCCCCATGTTACGCGACTACTCTCCCGAGATACCCATTTCGCTCCTGGAACAGCTCCTCCTCCGTGATTCTTTACACCTGCGACGGCTCCCTCTTGCTGTCGAGTATGTACAACAACGTGCCTGCAATGCACAAAATGGATACTCTGTGTTTTCGGACACCGTGGATAGACGAAGTTTCTCAGTGCGTTACTTCGACCAGTCACTGCACTTGCAATCCCTCAGGGACCGCATTCTTGACGATGCTCGATCGGAAAGGCAAGCCAAATATCAGGAGCTTGCCAAAGCAAATCAGCATCATGCGAGACTCGATCGAATGGCCCGGAATACATATCACAGTTATACGACCAATCAGTATGGACGAGAGAGACATGATCACAGATGGTGTTGCCCGCGTTGTTTAATTGACGATGAAATGAAAGGGATGAAAATCGCGCTGCACGAATGGCCCCTTCCAACGGATGCACAACACATCAAAAGGGTTGTCTTCGAGCTCGATTGTCCTATTTCATTTAATGTGTGGCGCTCGGCCATCTTCCACCTTCTCGTGGATCTCTGCTCTCCAAGTGCAGACAGCGTCTCACCTTACCTCGTTCTCCAGGATTATTCGGGGCTGCGAGGCTACTATGTGGGACACAGTAGTTCCCGTATCACGTTGGCATCGAATACCAAGCCCTTCGTACGATCACACTACAGAGAAACCACCATTCCTAGCGAGGGAAGCGAAGTCTGCGTCAACAATGGTCTCACTTTCTATGGTTTCGACAAGAAGGCATCCATCAGTGCCTGTACAGCGTCCAATGCCTGTGATGTTTCCTCTCTCTGCACACATCAGCTCCCCGCAGGCCCATATCGGAACTTGCAACATTACCTGAAGGACACCACCCACACGTCGAACAAAGTGCTCTGCAACCAGGCAAAATGTCACAAAGACCTCTTGATCCATGAGTTCATAGCGTTTGGACATCTGCGCAGTGGCTCTTCCTTGCAATGGCTGAACATGTTGCGGGAAGTTCGCGCTAATACCCTGCGATTTCGCCATGACGAGATCCATTTTCTCTTCGCCCAAGCGTCTTGCCAAGTAGGTCCTGTCTCGGAGGCGGGGAAACTCGTATGGCACGATGAATTATGCTGCTCTTCCTTCCGCCACGCATTCCTTAAGGAGCTGGAATGTTTGGTGAAGGCCGTCTCAGGGAATTGGCTAGAGGCTATGACTATGGCCACAGTGGCGTTCCTGGTAACTCGGATTCTGGCTACAGACATTAAAGTCCGCAATGAGACCACAGATGCACAAGCACTTGACCTCCTTCACAAGATCCGCGAAAAGACTTTTTCTTGGGTGTTGGAGCTCTCGAGAAAACTGGAAGACGCCAACGAGGCTGAGAGGGAGAACCTCCGAGGACAA
>Ga0307518_10001814_pt1 | contig 15778 bp, 14 predicted proteins | sample 25_EM_MG_FD_203889 | JGI IMG/M metagenome (GOLD analysis project Ga0307518, IMG submission 203889) | Populus trichocarpa ectomycorrhiza microbial communities from riparian zone in the Pacific Northwest, United States - 25_EM | ecosystem: Host-associated > Plants > Roots > Unclassified | place...
TAACAATAAAATTTTTTGTCAATACTATACCTGGAATGAAAAAAAAAGAAGCTTATTGGAGATTTATTGTCGCTCCACTATGGATAACATCTCATGACCAAAAAGTGCTAACAAAGACGGCTCTAGCGTTGCTGCGAAAGGCTGTACGAATACATTGAAAGAGGCTACATGTGTTGTCAGAGCAGTAACTTTGAAAGCAAACAAAATAAAATACTATGAAGCAAACATCTCATGCCTATATTTAATCAATTTGTTTAATTTAATTCAAATATATTTTTTTTAAAAAAGCTAAATTTAATAAAGAAAAAAACTCAAGATAACCTATGTTATTTTTAAAATTATTGAAAATATCATAGAAAAAAATTAAAAAAAAATGAAGTTTGACATCTAGTTAAATAAATGTTGGACGATGAAATTGAAAAAACAAATGTTTAAAAGAAGAAAAAGAAAAACAAGCAAACCAGGTGAACCTCATGAACCTGAGTTAATCTCTCAAACTTGTAATCTATTAAGTCCTACACTTGAGCTCGATCAAGAAGCTCAATACCCAACCAATTTAATATTGAAGAAAAAAACCAAAGAAAAAAAAATCAATTTAAAAATAAATTCAAGGTAAAAAAATAACAATAAAAAAGTAGGATGAAATTGTATAAATAATATTCAATCTTAAAAACCATCTCAAATAAAGTAAATAACAATAAAAATAATAGAGACCAAATCTGATAGATAAGAGAATTAAAGGGAATGAAATTAAAAAGCAATTCTAATTTCATAAATTATTTCTAATAAAATAAATAGTAATAAAAGGAACACATACCAAATTTGAAGGAAAAACAAATTGAAAAGTTGCTTTCAAAATTTAAAGAGCCTGCATAAAAATCGAGGAGAGAGAGAGAACGGAAAAAAGAGTCATCGACATCAAAGTAGACACCTGTTGAATGATCGAGAATTAACTCGAAACACAACTTAAATTAATATATAATTAATGATTCCTAAAATAATAATATTTATTTTTATATTTTTTTTATGAGTAATTCATTTTATGTTTTAAGAATATTTATTTTTAAACTTTTATCATGATTTATTTTGTAACACAGTAGTAGTAGTAGTTGTTATTATTATTATTATAAATGGATAATTTGAGATATTTTTATGTGTAAAATCTATTTGATTGTTATTATAAATATATTTTTTAATTTTAATATTTGGGTTGATATGCTATTATTTAAATTTGTTAAATTTTCATACGAATAGTCGATGATTAAATAGTTAGAATTATAGCTATATAAAATCCATAATCATTAAATATATCATAGTCATCCTAAGAGAGAGAAATCCATAATCATTTATCTAAAATCACAATCATATACTTAATCATGCTCATCTTGAGAGAGAAAATTCCATAATCATTTATCTAAAATCATAATTATTAACGTGTTTGAAAATATGGTTGTGATTGTTTTTCAAAGTATTTTTCATTGGGAAATGTATCAAAATAATATTTTTTTATTTTTTAAAAATTATTTTTGATATCAGCACATCAAAATGATCTAAAAATATAAAAAATATATTAATTTAAAGAAAAAAATAAATTTTCTTTTTAAATTATTTCAAAAATACTTAAAAAAAAAATACAAAAACAATCAGGGTAGTACTCAACAATTCATAACCATATTCATCACCTAGTTTGTCATATATTCAATTTTTGGGGGGAAAAAACCAATAAATGACCGGTCAAAGGCGCACCATCTTAACCAAGTCACCCACGCGGCGCACGCTAGCGTCAAGTCCACGTTTAAGCAGTGATGGTCCCTATGGCCTATAAAATGATGCATCCCTTCGTGAAGGTTCCTGTGAACCCCTTGCCTCGCTGTACAACGCACATACACAGGCATTGCCGGCAAAGCTCCCTCCACCTTCCCAAATTTTTATTTTTTCAGAGGATTAAACGAGAGCGCAAGACAAAGAAATCTTTCCTTCTCTAACGTCGTCGTTCCCATTCTTTAATTGATCGTTTTTGCATTTAAAAAATAATGGCGGATCAGTGCATGCCAGGATGGATCTTAGCTACTCTGTTTGGTCTCTCTGCTATCTATTATTTGGTAACCAAGAAAAAGGAACAGAGAGCTAATAAGGATTTGTTGGAGGCGAGAAGCGAGTCCGTTAATAGCATAGCCACCACCAGTGGAGAATGCAGATCCAGTAATGTTTCCGATGTCGACGTTATCATTGTCGGCGCCGGTGTTGCTGGCGCTGCTCTCGCTCATACTCTTGGCAAGGTATTTTCTTTTCTTTTGCTGCATCTTCTCGGCAATCAAACGGAGAAAAACGAACTTTTATTTTATTTTTCGTTGGATAATCGATTATTCCAAACTCTTGGTTTTTTTATTGTTTATTTGGCTAATTTTATATAAAAGAAAAAAAAATGAAAAAGAAAACGCACCTCAAATGATCAATAAATCTTTCTAATTGAATGAAGAGTTTTTGAGGGCCGAGGGGAAGAATTGATTAATTTATTGAATTATACGACACAGAATGCCGCGTACAGGATTTGATGATTCTTATGTGTTTATTTTTGAATTTATACAATCTATGTTCTTTAGATTTTACACTTTTTTTTTTAATGGAGGCCAGCCCTTCATATTTCCATTAAACACATAGATAAAAGTAAAACATATATATTTGCAGACTTGTGAAAGTAAGGCATCTTCGTTAAACGCGTGCTTTACCAAGATGAATAAGTAGCTGTTGTTATTATTATTATTATTATTTTTGAACTTTCATAGAGTTGGTTGAGAATTGATAATAAGATGAATTAAAGCGGGGACCATACCAACTTGGAGAGATGACCTGTCTTTTATGTTCTGTCTTATGGATCAAAGTGTATAATTATGTGATAACTGGCCTTCGGGAGGCCAAGCGGGTGTTTATGAACTTGTTCTGATAATCAGAGGATCTGTCATCTTTCAATTAATTAGTTGTTAGATGCTATATTTTTGTTTCCTTCTAATTATTAGCTAGTGGAATGAGAAATTGACTGCACAAATGAAATTCATGTTGTTACCACCCCCAAATTGTGGGTCTAGAAATGAAAATTATCTTTCTATATTTTAGTTGATCTCTATTTATTCATAAGGATTTAAATCATGTTCATGATTCTAATAGATTGCTACTGGTAATATTCTGTAATAATTATAGAAATTGTGCTATAAAGTTATTAAAACCGAGGGCCTACTGTATTTCGTTTCTTTTGCCTCTGTTATCCCGATTAGTTTGCATCATGATTTGGCAGACTCTCATATTGAATTGAATTTACATGGGATCGTTTCTTTTAGAAGGAATATATATATCTTGACTGCAAGTCATTTCAATAGAAAATCCAATGTATATCTTAAAATGCAGGATGGTCGTCAAGTGCACGTCATTGAAAGAGACTTGACTGAGCCTGATAGGATTGTGGGTGAATTTCTACAGCCAGGGGGTTACCTTAAGTTAATTGAATTGGGACTTGAAGGTGTGTGACTATGAATTCTGCTACTACCTGCTAAATTTTGTAATGCCCCAAGTTTGTATTAATCGATGTCATTTGTGGCCACTCAATAATGGGAGAACTTAGTTGCTAATAGAACCCCTATCTTGTTTCTCGCTGCAGATTGTGTGGAGAAAATTGATGCTCAGAGGGTGTTTGGTTATGCACTTTTCAAGGATGGAAAACATACTCGACTCTCTTATCCTTTGGAAAAGTTCCACTCAAATGTAGCTGGAAGGAGCTTTCACAATGGGCGTTTCATACAGAGAATGCGGGACAAAGCTGCGTCCCTCCCCAAGTATGTCTTTTCTTCCATTGTAAATCTATGCATGTGGCAATGTCCTTTGAAAATTTAAATGGTTCTTAAAATGATTCAAGAAAATGGTTTCTAAGTGTTTGTGTATTATTCTTTTCATTGTACCTGCACATTTTTAAGATGGTTGACATCCTCAGGTACGCAGTGAGTGTCCATGGTCATCTGATTGTCTGCTGTGCGCATGTTGTAATTCTTGGACACTGCTCTTGATAATATATTTTATGCCAGTTTAACATGCCATCATAGTATCTAGAAGCATCTCTTTATGTTCATTGGTAGTTATATTTTTGTTTTCGATTTTACTAGTGTACAATTGGAGCAAGGAACTGTCATATCTCTACTTGAAGATAAAGGGACTATTAGAGGCGTGCAGTACAAAACAAAAGATGGGCAAGAGCTGAAGGCATTTGCACCTCTGACAATTGTTTGTGATGGCTGTTTCTCAAACCTGCGCCGCTCCCTTTGCAACCCTAAGGTTAGAACCTTTGATATTTGTTGGATAGTAGCAGTGTAGCAATTCTAGTATCAAGTCTAAGACGACCAATCCCATAGAAATTGTCTCGCCACTTGCTTATTACAAAATGAAGTTCTTTCTAGAAAATTAAAATGCATGTCAAATTATCTTGTGCAGGTGGATGTGCCCTCTTGTTTTGTTGGCATGGTCCTGGAGAATTGCCAGCTTCCATGTGCAAATCATGCTCATGTTATCTTAGGGGATCCGTCTCCGATTTTGATGTATCCTATTAGCAGTACCGAGGTCCGCTGTCTGGTTGATGTACCTGGTCAGAAGGTTCCTTCCATTTCAAGTGGTGAAATGGCAAAATATTTGAAGACTGTGGTGGCACCTCAGGTATATAGTAATCGTCCATGCATCCTCAGCTGCTTGTTTGGCCTTTACTAATCCCTATTTATGTCTGGCGTGGTGATTTCTTCAGCTGACTTTCTGACATTTCTGTTGGCAGCTTCCCCCAGAAGTTTATGATGCCTTTCTAGCTGCTGTTGATAAAGGAAATATAAGGACAATGCCAAACAGAAGCATGCCAGCTGCTCCTTATCCTACTCCTGGTGCATTGTTGATGGGCGATGCATTCAACATGCGTCATCCTCTTACCGGGGGAGGAATGACTGTTGCATTGTCTGACATTGTTGTTTTACGGAATCTTCTCAGGCCTTTGCGCAACCTTAATGATGCACCTACACTCTGCAAATATCTTGAATCTTTCTACACCTTGCGCAAGGTGATTTGTATATCTGGTGTTATGCTTGTCTGTTTTTTTTCTGTTCACTTGCTGGTTTTGTAGATGTTGGAATACCTTTTGAATGATACTAGGATTTAATCTAAAAAGTCAACACACTGTCTCCGAACTTGGAGTTAGAGACAGCTTTTAGCAGAGCATTTTTTATGATGAAGATGATGCCTTCATAGTACTGCAGCTAAACTCAGATTTATCCCATGTTTTTGCAGCCTGTAGCATCCACAATCAATACACTGGCAGGTGCCCTCTACAAGGTTTTTTGTGCTTCACCTGATCAAGCAATGAAGGAAATGCGTCAGGCGTGCTTTGATTATTTAAGTCTTGGAGGCGTTTTTTCAGCAGGACCCGTGTCTTTGCTCTCAGGCTTAAACCCCCGTCCGTTGAGCTTGGTTGCCCACTTCTTTGCGGTTGCTATATACGGGGTTGGGCGTTTGTTACTGCCATTCCCTTCACCTAAACGCATCTGGATTGGAGCTAGATTGATTTCAGTGCGTATCTACCCCTCCCTCTCTATGGGCTTTCCATTGCCATTTCAGTCTATTTACCAAGATTAATATCCCACTTTCATGCACATTTTTCTTCCTGAACACTGAAAGATCAAGTCCGTTTTTGGCAGGGTGCATCAGGAATCATCTTCCCCATCATTAGGGCAGAAGGAGTTAGACAGATGTTCTTCCCTGCAACTGTTCCAGCATATTATAGAGCTCCTCCAGTCAAGTGAGATTGATTCGGCAAGATGTGGAGATAGCGTAAGCCACTTCTGTTCCCACTCCTTCCCTTGTTGAAAGTCGTCTGGGTGAGGGTGAATGCTTCGAAGAATAACTGTGCATTATTATAGATTTTTGTTGCTAGGATGTTCATAAAACTTCAACTCTGACCAATAAATATAATATGAATTATACAACAAATAACTGCTTCATGTTTTGTTTCATATTTTACAAGACATGTCCCATGAAACATCATATTCTCTAAACAATAATTTTGGAGGAAAGATTTAATCATTTTCAATTTTTTCAATTGCTATATTTATATTTATTTTTTAATAGGAGTATAAACATAAAATAAATTGGTTTATAAACATAAACTAAATATTTTATTCTCAATGTTATATTTATAAACATAAAATAAATACTTTTAAAAAATAATCTTTTTAATTGTTATTTGAAATGTACTTGCCCATTGTATTTTTTTTGAAGTACTTTATTTTATTTTAAGAATATATATTTTGTTAAATATAAGTCAATACATGCTAAAGATATTAACTAGCTAGATAGCTTGCGAGGCTAAATTTTTTCTAAAATAAAAATAAATATTCATGTGACACAAGTGTTTTTAAATAACCAAGAAAAATGTAAGACTTAGGTAGTTCAATAAGCTCGGTCCCATCAATAAACAAAGCAAATAAAAGAAATCTGCAATAATTAACAATAAAAAAAATAAGTTGCTAATACTATACTTGAAATGAAGAGAAAGAAAAGTTTATTGGAGACTTATTGTCGCTTCTCTGTGGATACCGTTTCATAACCAGAAAGTGCTAACAGAGAATGTTTTAACATCATTGTGAAAGGCTATATGAATACAACAAAAAAGGTTGCATGCGTTGTTAGAGCGACGATCCTGAAAGCAAACCAAATAAAATACTATGAAAGGAGCATCTCATATTTACTATGAAGTTGGCACAGGATACCTGTGATTTTGGAGTCCTATTCTGCTGGCTCGTTTCTGAATTATCTGGCGTTGATCCATCCCCCTTGTTGAGTAAAAGCCCTTCATTGTCTACTTCACTTCTTGATGGAAGGAAAGCATGAAAGAGTATGCAGAGTTGAAGCTATCTTTGTTATCCATGATGCCATGCCTAATTCTTGTGGGTACAGCGATAGCAGATTTCTCAACTGGAGAAAATACTGCTTTGGCATTCTCTATCGGTAGTATTGGTGGTTTTTTATATTTGTTGCTGCAGCAAAGGTCTATAGATGGATTGCCAGCTTCATCAATTCCCAGCAATACAAGTGGGGAATCAATGGCCTATTTGGAGGGCTTCAGGGTCAATATCAAGCTTGGCATTGAGTTTCGGTATAATTATAAATTATAATTTTAAATAAAATTAAATTAAATAAATTAAACAATTTAATTTATTATCAATTCAATAATTATTACTAACAATTTATTATGATCTTTTAAATATTAATAAAGTCATTAAATATTAACAAAATCATAAGTGATTTGACCTAACCTTTCAATAATTAATTTCTCAGTGTAATTATTACCACTTCATTAAAAAAGTTTTGATTTAGATATTATAGCATGAAATATTTTTGATTTGTTATATCATTTTAGTTCTCAATACTATAGTCATTAATTCTTTGAATAAGAACTAGAATTTTTTTAAAATCTCATTTCATCTCGGTCAAGGATTTCACAATCAATACTATTTGAAAGAAAATTGAACATTTTTTCTAATTCATCTAGGGTGATGAATATTCTCTCGATTACTCAAATATGTTCATATAGTTTATGTTATACTCAATATTAACCCGTTTGTTATCCTTGATTAGAATATATGGTCAGGATCAAAACATAACACTTTTTATATAAAATAATTTAGTGATCTCAAGTTTAAAAATCACTTACTATCACGTCAACCTTTTTAAAAAACATAGGTGATCTCTTCATATAGAATTCTCTTGTGGATTAGTTCAGTTAGATATCATCTGATAAACACCTGTATATTAATTTCAAGTATCCTTTGCACCTCAATTTATAAAAACAGTTGCTTCCTTTCATAAAAGAATTAACATAATATATATTGGTCTTAACAGCTCTAATTAATATCTAGTCTTAATAGAATATTGACATAAATATTTAGAAATAATTAGTTGACCACAAAATCATTATTCTAGATTCATTAATTAAATATAAATAAATATTAAAGATAAAAAAAATATTTATTAATAATAAATATAAATATATAGGTTTGTGGTCAAAATCAATTGATAAGGTAGATAATTTCAGGAATTACATACAAAAGGTTGTGCACAACACATGAATTGCTTGCCTTGTTAATATCTAGCCCCTAAAAAAAAAAAAAAACTATTTGCTTACCTCTCCACACAACCTCCTATCAATATAATATCAAATTCTCACAACAAAATTAAGTTGTTGTTAGATTCATTTTCCCCAAGTATACATATGTAGGAACATTTTGCATTGAGTCTACGCTGCTCCCCTACCAGTGTCAGGCAGTTTAAAATTTAGTGTTCTTTCTTTCTTGCTTAATGGCCTCGTAGGATATCATCACCTCTTTGAACTTTGCCTCGGAAGCCTCTGCAACAAATCACAAAACACAACTTTAAGTTCCACTTCAAAGCTGTGGCATCACAGTACAAGATCATAGTTAGTAATCAAAAACAAAAGCCAGCCTTTATTATCTTGGTTCTGATCTGGGTGAAACTCCTTTGCCTTGGTTCTGAATGCTGTCTGCATGTATAAAAGAAATACATTTAGAATTGCAGGAATCCCAGAAGAACACAATAAACCCAGTTATAAGATGAAGCTCTTGAATTGAAACACTAAAACACAGGACAGGCCAAAGAAACCAAGTGGAATTGAGTATTGTATACATGATCCACTATATTCAGCCCCTAACATTTTCCAAGTTTTCAAGTAACAAGTTTCATCAGGAGCTCAAGTCAGCTTTACAGATTTGAAAACATGAAGACATGGACGATACACAAATTAGAAAACACAGATAAGATGCGAATGACAATCGTCAAATCTGGTCACCGAACATAGATTTCAAAGAGATGATAGTAATCACAAGTAATACCTTAATCTCAGCTTCAGTATATGGTGCTGTTCTAGACCTGTCACAAAAAAAACCAGGGACAATCTGTCAATCCCAACTGCTAACGGTAAAGTCCAGATAACTGAGAAAATCTCATGATTAAAAAAAATAAAACACTCAATTATATTGTATCATATTCCAAACACCTCTTAAATTCATCCTAAAGCTAAATTTCAATCTCCACAAATCAAGACAGCTATACCACTTGACTGAACCATCCACATTAGATTCTGATAATTACCTGTCAAGTCCCAAAACTGAGTAGTGATGTGATAATGGATAGCTTCCACTGTCCCTTGGAGTTCTCCTGAAGTTAGTCCTATGGTCTCTGAAAGCTGAATCAGTCTTCCAATACCAATCATCACGCTGAAAATGTTGATGATCTGCACCCGGACCATTTTCCCTCCACCTCTCGTAGTCTCTTTTGAACTTGTTTCTTTCACGGTTAAACACGCTTTGCATACGCCTTATACGCTCCTGCAAACAAAAATACAACATTAGCACATCATAATTGCATGCAAATACAATCAAGGAAAAGAGCCTGCTAGACACCTCAAAATCAGAGCAAGATAATTGATATTTGACAGCTTCAGAGAAAGAACTAGGCTTATCACTGTGATATGGCGCGTATAAAGAAATTCAACCTACATGATTTATAAACAAAATTGAAATGGACCCAACAGAAAGAGAGAGAGAGAGTAATAGGATGACAAGATTTCTTAGGTCTAGAAGATCTAGAAGTTTTGCTGGTAAAGAGAACCATGCTAGGCCATATACAAAGACCACCTTTCAGTTTCTATCATCTGAGTCCAATCTTGAGGCATAAAAACAAAGTTTTGAAAGACACAGATCAACTGGGCAATGCAAAGCAGGAAAAGACAAAGAACATTTTTCCTGAACTATGCAACTATAAGATAACCCACCAAAAAGAAAAAAAAGTGGTTTAGCCAGAAGTAGCCCAACTTGCTAAGAATTCGTACCTGGATTTCCAGCTAAGAACAAGCTTATTCAAGCTATTATGCATCTAAACTAGCATTATAGATTTCTGACTTCAAACTGCATAAGGAGTGGTACTCCAATTGAACAGTCTTGAAAACCTTGCTTCTAAGAAGAGTCACCTTGCGGATGCAATTAAATGACTGAAAGTGAACAAATAAGAGCAGCATAAACGCCACAGCGACGTGCTAGAACTACCTTGACGGATAACTGTGTACTCTAAACCCAACTGTTATTCTTAGAAGTAACGACGATTTAGTTTCACAATATCATGGAAAGCAATCTAAAACATACAGGGTAATATCTGCAGGTACACACAGAGAAACCAAATAACCAAAAACTGATATAGCATGTTCTGCAGGGTTCCATAAATATAACTAATATGACATCCAGAAGGAAAGATTCACAAGAAAAAAGCTCACCACTCTCTCCATTTCCTCTTCATGTGCTTCCTGCATTCGACGATTATAATTTTTCCACGCTTCCTCCTGAAAATATGTCCGGAATGACTTGCTAGTTCCAGATCCTCCTTTCCACATTGATTGAGACCTGCTTAACTAATCAGGTACAATTACAGACATGATCAGGTGGGGCATTGGCATGCATAGACAAGAAAAAATTTGCAGTGAAATTCTCAATTTTTAATTTAAAAAACTTCACCTTTTTTAGCAGACTAAACGCTCAGAATCAATCACTAATTTTTTTTAGACAACATTACATCGATAAGACCGAGTTTTCCTACACAAAAACCTTTCGCAAAATCTTCACAGCTACAAAATAAATAAATAAATAATGATTGTTCTTGTGCGTTCAGTTTGCCCAAAAAGAAAGTCGAATTTAAGTGGACGACATAGGAAAGCGGTGCATTTATACTTGCAATAGTCTACCTCTGCATACAGCTCATCCACAGTCCGCCGCAGCTGCCTGACCTGCCATGCCAAATCAATCTACTTTCTCAGAATCTAAAGAACCAATTTTTATGTGTTATCCATTCCTCAATTACTAAAACATTTTCCAGAATTTCATAAATTATACATATCTAATAATTTTACTTATCTACCACATGAAATGAAACACGACTCACAGCGTAAGTGGTGGCAGTGGCCCCAATCAGGCCGAAGATGACAACTCCCCAAAGCTTCATGTCTTCGGATTTTCCTTGATAGGGTGGTGGCGGTGGCATGTTTGTAGACGACGGCCAGGGATTATCCTTACTCTGATTAATCTTCTCGCCTCCCATTTTTATTGTATTGAGATTCAAAAGCCGACAAATTCCTCAGCAATTTCAATCGATTGAATTCTGAACCCTAGAAGCATACTAGTTTTAGGGTCTAGGGCAGAGTGCTAATGTAGCGTAGTTACCTTCGAAAATCATAGAAAACACTCTCTCATGTGGATTTCTACAGTGCAATGTTTGGGCATGTGATCTTTATGGGTGATCGGTTGATGTTGGCTGGTGGATTTGTTCTTTCTCGAGAGTCATTGCTTGGTTTCAAATCATTCATCTTTTTTTAAAACAAAATCAAATAAACATCTATACCCTTCAAAAGAAATAAACAAAGTCAACAAATACAAAATTGATACGATGGTCAAACAATTACGCCTTGGATAAACTTGTTATGACCCATCCTAGTAACCCCATTGCAGGTTATTAATTATAATGTTATTTCTTCTCTGAAAAATAAATTCTCCGATGGCTTCAAAACCCCGGAGGTGCCATATATAACGAAATACACGCACACACAATAAGGTAGAGTTGCATGGATTATCCCATGTTACTCTTTTTTTTTTCTTTTTTTTTCATATCCTTTTGTTCACAATTTAATTTTTCTCCATTATTTCAGTATGTGTATTCTTCTTTTATATCCATCCATTTGCTAGACGAAGGTATCAACTATTTTGCCATCTTATGCAATATAAAATCTCCTCTTATTTTGCTATGCCGTGCTACCAGCAATGTTTTTTTTTTTTTGCGAGGTAAATTTAAATAATTTCTCTTTATGTCCTAAGATCTAAGATCATTATTATTTTACTAATAAGATTAACTATTATTTTACTAGTTACTTTTGAGTATTATAAAATTACTTAAAAGCATGTGGAGTTAAATTATAATCTTTATCTATTATTTTTATAATATTCTAGAAACAAATACAAAAATTATATTCAATATAGCTAAGGCAGACATGGCTAGTATGAATAAATTATGTATTAGAAAAAAAAAAAGCACTATCCCATCTAATACGAACTAAGTCATATCCAAATTTAGCCCTAAAATATCTATTGACTGGTTTTGCAAGATCAGATATATTTCTTAAACCGTATATCGGAACAAGCTGAAATTTTACATGAAGATACTAGACACATGAAACTATATTTTGAAAACATTTCAGGAAAATAAAGTTCAAGAACATATTATTTCATAGGGTTGAAATTACTAGACAAATCTAGTCAAATCTATCAGAATAGACCTTTAGGTACTATTTGGGATATATTTGGAGCTGCATGTGAAATTTTGTTGCAATTCAAGTTGAGCTGGAAATTAGACATCTCAAAAATTTCAACCATACATAGTAGGCCCGATAATTCATTCAGATGAGAAAGAACGACGTGTTTGAAGTCAGGACTGAAAATCTGCTAAGAATGTGCGAAATTCAGGCTACAAGGAGAAATTTTGGCATGAAGACTTTGATTTTATTATCCTATTTTATTTATTTATTTATTTTTGAATAATTATTTTTAATTTGGATTTATTCTAACCCATTAAACATTGTTTAGGGGTTTATTTCATTGTTGGATTAATGTTAGTTGATTACTAGTTTAGGCCTATTGGCTTGCAACCCAAAAGGGGTCCATTAGGGTTAGTTAGAGAAGACTTTATTATGTTTCTTTAGCTGCAAATTTCAGCAGCAAGTTGGAGAATAAATATGAGTTTTGTTTTTGTTTGTTTGTGACAAAACAATCTTTCTTTGCAAGGATAAAGATTGTACACTGACTTATAGAAGATTAATTGGATTTGTGGCGGTATTCGCATACTTAAGGTTCTTACATGCATTGTTATCTCTAGGTCTAAGTCTTTTTCCAATATCTTTGGTTCTTAGGTATAGGGTTACCTCTGGGTTAAGGTTCTATCGAACATGATTTTTGGATTTTTAGGTTGTTATCTACTTTGTTGAGGGTTGCTTGACTACGAGATCAAGAGGTTTGCATCATTTGGTATCAAAGCTAGGCTTAAAAAATCAGGTTATATCCTTTATTTTCTTTGTGTTAGTTTCAGCTTCCTCGGCTTTCGTTGTATTTTATTAGATTTTATTATTTTATGTCTAGAGCTTAGTAGTTTGCATCTTGGGTTATAAAAAAAGGATCTTATTTTAGTTTGTTGTTTTCTCAAAATATATCAATAGCATAAAAAGTATAAAAAAAAACATCCAAAAGTCACTTTTATCGAATCTACCACAATACACAAACAAAGGAGAATTTGGACCAAACCAATTCAGCTCCTAAGTGCACCCCATATAAAATCTGAGCTCATTTAGAGATCGTTTGCTATAGTAACCAAGGTCGGGATTAAAATTTGTCGTACTAGGTTAGATTTTTATAGGAAGGGAATGTCAGGTAAAATAAATTCAGAAAATTCTTGAATTTTTATACTGGGTTTTAAGGTTCTAATTACATCCTATATAAAACTTAAGGTTGTTTGGAGTTCATTAGCTATAGAAACTAAATTCAAGATTGGAACTTGTCATAACAAGTCTAATTCGTGTTATTAATTTAAACATGTTTTGTTGTTGTCATTTTTCAATTATGACAGTATAATAACATCATAATTGATATATTTAAGTGCCATTTCAATTTTTTTATATAACATTTTTATCTTTTTTCTTTCACGTCTTAAAAAACATCTATTTTTAAAACATCTATTTTTCGTATAAATTCGTTTGTTACTGGTGAAATTGTAATCGTAGTTTTGTCTTTGCTTGTTTTCATATTTTTCTTGCTTCTTGAGTCATATACACATATTTGGATATGTTGTTAAGGTTGTTATATTTGGTCTTGATTTCAATTCCACAAGATTCAAAGAAAAGTGAGACAAGAGGAAAAAGGTGTAGCGAATATATTTAAGTGAAATGCAAGAGGAGTGTAAACGCATGAGGAAGTGAGTCAGGAATATATATTTCTTGTCAACTAACCAATTTTCATATTAAAAGATATCGAAGGCAAGCAATAACATGGCACCACAGAGAGGAGACAATGAAATTGTAACTCAATTATGCATTATGAATCAACGGATGGATCAGATGGCCAATGAATTTGGAGATAGGTTGGAGAGGCAACATGTTAATGATCACGGTAAGGTTAAAATTAGGCCTGAGCAAAGAGAATTTAATGTTAGAATGGTTGTTAGGCAGGTTAACACTAATGTGGATAAGTTTGTGGCTGATAATGCGGACATCCGTGATTTGGATTTTAAAGATGTGTCATGAGACATGAGGAACATTTTAAGCAGCATCGAAATTGTTAGTTTGTAGGGAAAAAATATGGTGACAATTTTGGTCAGAGGAGTAATTATAGGTACCAGGACCATAATGTTAAGTTAGGTGGAGGTTTGGGTACAATTAAGCTGAAAATACTGGCTTTTCAAAGGAAGAATAATCTAAAAGTTTATTTAGAATGGGAAAAGGTAGAGTGAATTTTTTAGTGTTATAGTTATCCAGAGCCCAAGAAAGTCAAACTTGTTGTGATTGCTTTTACTGACTATGTCATTGTGTGGTGGAATCAATTAGTGACAACCCGCAAGAGAAATTATGAGAGACAAGTTAATACTTGGGATAAGATGAAATCCCTTATAAGGAGGAGAATTTTTCCTAGCCATTATTAAAGAGAATTGTATCAAAGGTTGTAGAGTTCGAGTCAATGTATAAAGAGTGTATATGAGTACTTCAAGAAGATGAAACTTATTATGATTCGAGATAATATTGAGAAAGATATGAAGGCTACTATGACTAGATTCATGAATGGCCTTAAATCATGATATAGCTCATATTATAGAGTTGTATCATTAAATGGAGTTGGAGGAGATGATGCATATGGTTGTGAAGGTGGAGAAATAGTTTAAATGGAAGGGTACCATTTGGCAAAGCGAACCATTAGGCCTTTCAAAACCTTGGAAACCCAATTGTAAGGCTAACACTAGGGATGGTCCATCACAATAAAATAAGGAGAGCAAGACTGAATACCCTAGACAGAAGAAAGACACCTCGGTCATTGTTAAAGGTAACAATGTTACTTTTACTTCTCGTAACCATGACATTAAATGCTTTTGTTGTTTGGGTTTTGGTCATATTGCTTCATAGTGTCCAAACAAAAGAGTTATGATTATGAAAGCTAAAAATAAGGTTAAGACCAATTGGAAGGATGAAGAGTAAAAGATGTCACCATTAGAGGATGCTGATGATATTTGTGTTGAGTATCCGGTTGATGGAGAGGCACTTGTGGTGAGAATAACACTGAATATGCATGTCAATGTGGATGATTCAGAAGGTCATAGGTAACATATTCCACACAAGATGCCATGTTTATAATAAGATATGTAGCTTAATTATAGATGGTGGTAGTTGCACTAATATAGCTAGTGCTGAATTGGTGAGAAAGTTGAACTTGTACACTACTAAACACCACATATCTTATAAATTACAGTGGTTGAATGATGATGGTGAAGTTAAAGAGAATAAGTAGGTATTGGTTGTTTTTTTTTATTGGTAAATATTGTGATGATGTGTTATGTGATGTTGTGCCAATGCAAGTTGCACTAATGTAGCTAGTACTGAATTGGTGAGAAA
>Ga0307518_10001815_pt1 | contig 15773 bp, 20 predicted proteins | sample 25_EM_MG_FD_203889 | JGI IMG/M metagenome (GOLD analysis project Ga0307518, IMG submission 203889) | Populus trichocarpa ectomycorrhiza microbial communities from riparian zone in the Pacific Northwest, United States - 25_EM | ecosystem: Host-associated > Plants > Roots > Unclassified | place...
ATGGTTCTTGTGCAAGTGATGACTGCTAGACATCAGGATAGTCATTCTTGTGTGATAGATGGCTACAATGAGCTTGTATTCATTCTTCGCATAAGGATAGTCTTGACTTTGTGTGATATGGATAGCGGGGCCTTTTTTTTCTTTTTCTTTTTATATATTGGGCTTATAGTGCCTTGGGGTGCAACACCCCATTTGCACTCTACTAGCTATGAAGTATGTGTCTAAGGCCCCTGTGACCTGACTCTTCCCCTGACGCACAAATGCCCCTCTGGCCAGGAATGTAAGGTCCCACAGGGATCTGCCATGTTCCCTCCACGTGTTTTAGTCGTGCCATCTGGGCGTAGTGGGGAAGAGTTGTGGTGTTGCATCTGTCTGGTACTCTGTCCTGACATGGTCCCAGCCGCTCAGTAATGAGGCAGTGGAACCAAGAGAGTTTCAAGTGTGCTACTCCGTGCTTCCGACGATCTGTGAGAGTCTCCTCCGTGTGGGTGCCAGCGGGTGTGGGACGGGTGTTGGCATTGTGTGGTGCGGTAGAGTTCACGGATGGGCAGAAGTGCGGTGGCACGCCGGTCTTGATGCATGGGGGTGCGTCCCTCTTGGATGGGTTGGGATTGCTGGTGATCCCCGACGGTTTGCGTTGTGGGATGCAAGTGTCTTTTTGTGTTCTTCGTCATGAGCTATTCTGGCTTGAGTCTATTTCTCCTGTGGCATGGCTCTTGTGGTGCCTGGCTTTCTGGATGATGTCGTGTCTGTAGGGTCTGCATTAGGACAGTGTGGTTCTTGGAGTGAGTGTCACCGTGTGAGTGGGGAATATGGTTGGGCATGGGGTGTTGTGTGTTGCATGGGGTGTATGGTGGGGTCTATTGTGTCTGGCTTTGCTTGGTGAACTCGTGCTTTCTTGGTTTGTCACTTCTTGGGGCAGTGGGGATGTCGCCAAATACAGAATGCAGTTGTTTTGTGTTGTCTATGTATCTGAATAGTGCTTGTTGTGCAGCCTTTCCCGAGAGGAGATGTGATGTCGATGAGGCATTGCAACCTAATTTCTGTTGAAGTACGTGTCATTCTCTGTTGTACCTAGGGCAATCAAATAAGAAGTGGTGAATGGATTCTATTTGGGCATCACCACATTGGAGGCACATGGGGGTGGCGCTCCTTTTGATTCTGTGTAGGTGTTTGTTTAGTGGGATGTGGCCGGTGTGGAGTTGCACGTCAAGTGCTGTGTGTTTCTTTTTCAGTTGGCCCGCTAGTCGTGTGAATGACTTCGGGGTGTGTGAGGGGTCCAGTGCTTTGATGTGGGGGTGCTGGGGGGATTTTTGCCAGTCTTCACACCATTTCTCCTGAAGTTCACTTCTGTGTGTCTGTTTTGTTGCAGACGTGCTTTGGGGAAGGCTTTTGTGGAGCGTTTTGGGTAGGCCTCGGTGGTGGCTGGCCTTGTCCTTCCTGAGTGCTGCTAGTTTGGCTTCTCTGTCGGCTAGCTCGTTGCCTTCTATGTCTGAATGCCTGGCTATCCAGTTCAGACTGATTGCCTTATCATCAAGGTCTTTCTTGTCTTGTAGATGGCATACTAGTTTTCTGAAATGGAGCAACAGGTAGTGACCTGGTTTCACTGAGGGATTTGCACCTGATCTGATGACCACTTGGTTGTCTGCGAATATTGTAGCTGGGAAGGTTGCTTCGTTTCTGGAGGATAGAAGTCGGGTTGCGAGGATCAAGCTGACTGCTTCTTCTTTGAATACCATGTGCTTGGTATCATTGCCTAGGTGGAAGCGTAGCATTGCTATGTGTTCAAAGTCAATGTAGAGGGATGCGGCCGCTCCGACTTTTCCATTGGTACTGGAGCCATTGGTGAATACCATAGTTCTTGTGGTGCATTGATGGAATTCTGCTATGGCCTTGTCCTTTGAGGCTGCTATGGATGTGGCGAACGGGGTGTGCGAGTTTGGGTGGACAGGGCGAGGGTATATGGTCTCTATGGTTCTTGGGTCTACTGCCAGGTTGCGTATCATGAGGTGGAGGGCTGATTGGTGGCGCTTTACTGGGCTGCGCTTTGCTATGCGTGTCACAATGGGGTTGAGTGGGTAATGGAGTGGGACAGTGGAGATTCGGATGTGGGAGTTGAACAGCACGTGTTGTATGAGAAGAGGGCCTGGGAGAGTGTTGGCATGGACTTCGAGAGAGTCAGTTGGGGAGGATCTCATCGTGCTGGTTATGGCCAGCAGTGCTGTTCTTTGCATCTGGGTGATTTTCTTTGCTGTTCCAATGGATCCATGCATGGGGGTGCCTGTTGCTCTGTTGTGGGTTGGTCAGAGCCAGACGCTTGCTGCATAGAGTGTGCGGGGGGTTACTACGGCCTGATATAGTTGGCATATGAGTTTGGTGGGTACTCCTTGTGCGGTTCTTGAGAGGTGACGGAGTAGGGTGGTGTAGCGCACACCTTTTGCGGTAGCGTATGCTGTGTGTTCTTGCCAGTGGAGTTCTTGGTCTACTATGACGCCCAGGAACTTGTGTGTGGGGGAGGGGGTTATTATGGCTCCTCGGATCTCCATGGGTGGGCATTCTCTGGTTCTGTTCATGGAGAAGTCTATTAGTGCAAATTTACTTGGGGAAAAGCGTGAATTGTGTTGGGCCAACCACTCGAAGCCTCCTCCGCTCCTTTCCAACATGTCATTGAGTATCTGGTGCATCTCTTGGAACGTCTTGCCTATGGCCAGGAAGGCAGTGTCATCTACAAATGCTAGTGTCAGTTCCTGTTTGCCTGCTGCTATCCTTACTAGGTCGGAGTCATAGATGATGTAGAGTATCATGGATAGATGGCATCCCTGTCCAATTCTGTTGGATATGTCGAACCATTCCAATGTGTAGTCGTCAAATCGCAATTTTGTTTTTCTTCCGCAGAGCATTCTGTCTGTGAAGCTGACTATCTTTAGGGGGAGGTGGTGTCGTTTCATATTGTGGATTAGGCGATCGGTGACTGCATTGGGGAATGCTCCTTCTATGTTGAGGAATAATGCTGAGACAACCCATTTTTGCCTCCATGCATGATGGATGGTGTTCTCTAAGAGGTGGAGGGAGTCTTCCATTGATCTTCCTGGTCTTCTGCCAAAGTGGGTGTTTGGGAGTAAATTGTGGGTCTCGAGTATATATGACGTGCAGTCTGTGACTATGGCAGAGAGGAGCTTCGCTGTCGTGTTTAGCAGGGCTATGGGGCAGAAGGCCTTCGGTAACAAGTAGTCGGGTTTTCCAGGTTTGCATAGAATTACCGTGATCGACTCGCGCCATGGGTCGTAGTAGGTTCTCAGGTTGATGGCTGCATTGAAGAGGGGGAGGAGGTAGTCGGTGAGGATTTGGCACCACTGAAAGACTATGTTGGCTACACTGTCTGGTCCTGGGGCTTTGCATGAGCTGAGGTTGTTGATGGCTTGCGTGAGTTGTTCCCTTGTGATCTGAGTCCATCACTCTGCTGGTTCTGGGTAGAGGAAATCAGTGGGTACTGTTGATTCAGGGGGAGGGGGAGGGAACAAAGCCTGAGCGAGCACCTCGCTCTTTTCCTCGTTTGTTGTTGCTTGAGTGACTTGTCCATCTGTGTTGGTCTTTTGTAGAGTTGGGATTCATGTTTTTCCTCCGTTGCCACCTGGGTTTGATATGTATTTGTGCGCTATCCATATATTGGTGCCTGCCATTTCGTTCAACCAGTTTTTCCAGTGATCCTCCTTTGTTCTTTGGATCTCTTTGCTTAGGGTGTTTTCCTTGTTCTGTAGTTCAGCGTGTACAGCGTGGTCCAGTAGTAGCACTCTGTATTTGTGGGCTGTTTTGCGTAGCTGTTTGAGTTTGTCTGTCAATTTGGTCAGGTCTTCTGTCCACCAGCGTTTTGTGTGGGGGTGAGGGCGAGTCTTGGGGACCATGGATTCCACCGTGTGGCGTAAGGCTTCGTCAAGGTTGCGTGCTGCTAGTTGGAATTCTTCGGCTGTTTCTAGTATTTGTGGAGGACCTGTGTGGTCTGTGAGCTTGTTGCTTAGGGTGGAACAGAACTTAACCCAGTCTACGCTGCGGTAGTTCCAGGTTGGGCTTTCTTCCGAGGCCGTCATTGATATGTCTAGTACTGTTAGGACGGCAAGGTGGTCAGTTTTGGGTCCCCGTTTTTCCGGTGCTGTGTTGCACAAGACCAGGAACTCGCTTGTGTGTTCTGTGCAGAACATATTGTCCGGGCAAGTCCAGTTACATGTGCTGGATGATTGTAGTGTTGGGAGACCCTTGGAGAGGATTTGGACTATTCCATAGTCAGCTACCAGTTCGAGTAGCCTTCCTGATGCTTCTAGTGCCGCTGCTGTGAACAGGTGGTTGTTGCGGTCCTTGTCCCAGAGGGGGTGGTGACAGTTGAAGTCGCCTAGCCACAGCATGTGGTCGCCTTCAGATGGCCATAGTTCTCGGATGTTGGTGCTCAGGAACTGTTCCAGCACTTTGATTGTTTCGTCGTGATTGTTGTCATTGTAGATGTTAACCAGTGTGCACTGTCCGCTCGATGTCCTGAGCTGGACAATTACAACATCCCTTGATGGGAAAGGTACCTGTCTCCACATGTTAGTGCTGATCTTGGAGTTGACTAACGTTACTGCTCTGGGTTTGGCTCCGCAGGTGTACTTGCTGGTTGGGTATGCAACTCGCCAGTGTGAGCTGGCTCTGGTGTTACCCACTGAGTTCAGGACTGGTTCTTGTAAGACTAGTACATCGCATTTGTCCGAGATGGGGCTGTTGATTAGGGTGAGTTGAGCTGTATGCGATGTGTTGAGGTTTTGCTGCCAGATGTGGAGATGTGTGGGGGGGGTTGACTGCTCATTCATGGGAGAGGTGAGGAGGGGGTGCTTTCTGTTGTGCGGGTCATTCCCGGTGGTGAGGGGTGGATGGAGGGGTTCCTGGGAAGTGTAGAGTTGATGGCATTGGGAAGGGATCTGGGTGGGTCTGCAGATTGGTTTCTGCTGTGGTGGGAGGCTCAGGGGGTTTGTCTAGATTGGTGGGGGGTGACGAGGAGCTGGATGGACTGGTTTGGTGTTTGGGGCTGGGGGTAGTGGGTGTGCGGTTGGGTTTGCTGCTTCCGAGGGGGACTAGCATTCTTCCGTTGACGATGGGGGCGGAAGTTGAATGCTGGGGTCTGTCTGTTTGTCTCTGTAGCATCCAGTCGATAGTCCTTTGCTGGATAACCGCAGGACATTGTTGGGGTGTTCCTTCTACAGGTGGCTGGGAGTGTATGATGGGTCCTGTGGGCTTGGGGGGGAGCGAGACTTGTGTCCAGAGTTCTTCAGTGGGGAAGTACAGCATTGAGTTTTCTGGGGTGCGTGCGTTGAGCGCTTCGAGCTGGGTCTTGTATTCGGGGCATTCCTTGTCTGAGCTGCTGTGTGAGGGTGATCTGCAGTTCATGCAATAGTACGTGCAATATGAGTTGCATTTGGAGTGGCAATGTTCGCTGGCGCATGTTCCGCAAGTATCCTTCGTCTTAGTGCAGTTTTTGGCCATGTGGCCCCAATGTTGGCACTTGAGGCAGCATAGGGGTTCCTTCTTGTCCTTGTATGGGCGTAATATTCCAAAGTCAAAGTACATGCTGTCTCTTATGAGTTTGTTTGCTGCTTTAGGGCTGTTGAGAGACATCTGTGTGTGGGCGACACATTGGTTCCTTCCTCGTTTTTGGGGGTCCTTGATCCAGTGCATCTGAGTGATGGAGTTTGCTGGTATGTCGTTGGTCTTCTCTATGTCCCGAAGCATGTGCTCATTGTTGATGTTGCCTGTGATGGGGACGAATGGGACTAGGAGATTGTATAATCTGTCTTTTATGCATGCGTTACCTCCTAGGCTTTGCGTTAGTATCTGTTTCCTGATTGGGTCTCTTACCCAGGCTGCTGCTTTGGCGGAGGTTAATTCAATCACGTATCCTCCGTTTTGCAGGTGGATGAGGGCTCTGGCTTGTAGGGTTGGTCCACTTTGGTCCTGTAGGTTGGTCAGTGCTCTTTGAACCATATTGACTACTTCTCTGTGTGGGGTATTCTTGTTGAGTGTCAGGTGGTTTGGGTCGAAGTCGAGTAGGATCTGCCTTTCCTTTACGGCTGTGTTTGCTCCAGTGTCGTCTGGGCATAAGGTTGTGATCTTCTGGGTGAGTCTGCTTGGTTGGGGTTCTGCTGTTAGGGCGTCCCTGTAGGGGTGCAAGGGGCTTGCTGGGGAGGGGAGGCAATAGCTGTGTTGGGGGTGGGTATGGCTTCTTTGATTGATGTGGGTATTCCTGTTAGTTTGTCGGCTGTGTCACTGATATACTGCGTCACGCTGTGTAGTTCATTCCATGGCTCCTCGACTGTCCTGGATAGCATTTCTGCCGACAATCTGTTGGTACCTATGGTTTTGCGGGCTTCTTCGATTCACTCCTTCAGGGAGTTGATCTGACTTTCAAGGGCAGAGGAGAGGCTGTCGAGCTGGGATGATGTGATGGAGGGTGTGGCGGGGGGTTGACAGGATGGCATAGAGTTGATCAGTATAGCTACCGAGCGGATGGCATCTGCAGCTACAGCTGTGATGCCTGGGATGGAGTGGGCGATGTTGAGCAGCGCTAGGCCGAGGGAAGGGTGATTGGGGTCCTGGTCTGGTTTAATGAGAGCGCATTCTATTAAGTGTTTCTTTGCCTGGGCTGCGGTGGTTATTGAGGAGGCAATGTGAGGGTGGTTGATTAAGTCTTTCTTGGTCCTTCCTGTTTGTCAAGCACCTACGATCTCCGCCTTGCTTCTGGGTGCTACTCCAATTAAAAAGGGGACAAGTCCGATGGGAGAAGGTGCAACTCCAAAAGGAGGAGATGCAAGTCCGATGTAGGGGAGGACAAGTCCTACAGGGGAGGAGTTCAGCACCTGAAGAAGAGGAAGGAAGGCGTAGGGGGTGAGGGCGATGGCTTCAGCTTATGTGCTGCGCCCTTGGACAGGCTCAGCCCTTGTATTTTGGAGGAGCGGAGTTACAACGGAGGAGGAGGAGTAGGAGTAGGAGTAGGAGTTGAGTCAGAGGAGGAACTTAGAGTCAGGCAGAAGCAAGATGAGGATGGGGCTTTGTTGATATTTGTACTAAGGTACGAGGAGATACACAGAGACTTATATACTAACTGAAAGGACAGGATCCTTGTGATAAACACAAGACATGTGAAAGGCGGAGTAGGAGAAACACATGAGAGGAAGAAGCACATGAAAAGGGTAAACACATGGAAGGAGTAAGTAGCAACAGGGTGACAAGTAAGTGGCAGGAAGGAAACAGGGTATGTACCTGAAGGTATGACAGAAGCGGGCCAGATGGACTGGAGGAACAGAGTAGGAGTTTGGAGGAGAAACATCAGAGCTAATAGGAGATACGTTGGAGTTAATAGGAGATACGTTGGAGTTAATAGGAGATACGTTGGAGTTGGTAGGAGATGTGTTGGAGCAAATAGGAGATGTGTCAGAGCAAGTAGGAGATACGTCGGAGTTGGTAGGAGAGACGTCAGAGCAAGTAGGAAATGTGTCGGAGTTGGCATGAATGTGACACTGTTGCCATTTTTCCATAGACTGCGGTCTGTCTTCTTGTGTTTATTGTGGTGCGAGGGGGGGGAAGGGTTGATGGTGTGGTCACTGCCGACAGGGGGTTGCCTGGGGGGCCATTATCACTTTCGCTCATGGCTGAGGCAATTGTAGGGTTGTAGTGGGCGAGTCTATTGAATAGGTGGAACAGGGTGAGTCTGAGAGGAGTTTGACTGAATAGCTTTGGTGTGTGTAGAGGGTGATGTCAGTGGTTCTAGTCGCTGGTAGTGGTTAGGTGCACTTCAGTTGCCTAGAGTCTATAAAAACTACTTCAACGTTGGATGTGTTGTCGATGGGCTCTACTTGGGGGTGAAACTTGTTCAGTTTTTTGGGGTCCTGAATGGGGTGCCAACTGGAGCGGAGTCAAGAAGTGGTTTGGGATAGCAAGGGCTGCCTGTATGCCTCAAGTTGGGACAATCTTTCAACAGATCTTGGGTGCATTCTTCACATTAGTTTCATCAGCTAACTTTCTCCATGTCCACAGTACCAAACATGTTTCTCCAGCTGACCCTAGTTTTGCCATGTTTGTTACCTGTTGGCCGGTCCCACTTTCGCATTAAATGGCTGATTAGGAAATACCACTAGGAAATGTAGTAGTTCTATCATAATACCATACACCGGCCAGTCCTGGTTTTGCCATCCTGCTCAAATGTTGGCCTGGCCTAGGTTTACAGTGCTTTGGCCGGCGCTGGCTAGTCCCACTTTTACATGGGTCAGTGACTGAACTATGTGCTCATGGCTCCTCATCCACTGGGCTGACCTACACTGCACCTCATTGTATTCAACTAGTCTTGACACATACTCCATCTACAATCACAATGGAAACAGGCTGAGCACCATTTCAGAATGCACTCGAGCGGTTGAGCCATGTGGGATTCCTCTTTTGGATGCCTCAACCACATGGCTGTGCTATAATTGGTGTCAGAAATGAGAAAATGCACGATATTGCAGACTTGCCATGGCAAATGTGTGCAAATAAAGCCTGGGCACTCGGAAATCCAATTTCAGTACAGGCTGTCAACACAACTGAGTGATTAGATACAGTACCCTGCAGCCCTGTATTTCACTCAAGTGGTACTATATGTTGGAAATTAAGATTACTAATTCACCCTTGGCTGTACTACTGCAGCAACACATTGAGATCAAAATCATTACTGATTACCAATGTATGTGTCAACTTTGCTGCTCATACATTTTGTAAAAATAATGAGAGAGGGTGAATAGGGCATCCCCCTCTGTTGAGGCTGACACAAGCTGCTATGATTATATTGATCATGGTAAGGTAGCCATCACTACAATTCTACTATAATTATGTGACAAGGTGTGACTTTGCACTGAAAATGAACTACAAATCATACAATCCATAATGAAAAAAATCTGTTGTGTTCTTTTGTAGGAAGCATGTCAAGGAACATTATGATACAATAAATTGCAATAGTATAAAGGAGTTGTGAAAGTTATGCATTTTGCAAGCATGCAGATGTTAATTTTCATGCCTCAGATAGCAGGATAACACCAAATTAGGCAGTTCCCCCCTGAACCCAGTAAATGACATGCAGTCTGCCATAACAAATGATTCCATTCATTTACATCTCTATTTGGCATTGGATTCATGTTCATCAGCAAACCAACCCTCCCCTGGACAGCTCTGGAAGTTCACACCAAATACTCTACTATAGTTAGAAATTGCTTGCCTTTGAGAGGCTGGGCAGCAGAGTGTCACACTGACACATCATGTGATTATGGTAGAATTGTAATGATGACTACCTTATCCCCCATCCCAGATCCTATAAAAGATCTATATGAGTGCAGGAAAACTCAGTTGTGCGTGATACAGCGACAAATGTCTGTATTGCCTATACAAGTGTGGGAAAACTAGTAATACAATCAGTATATGAACACAGTGCAGAAACAAAGGTTGTACCCACCTCAGTCACACACAATACAGTGACAAACATCTGAGGTGGGAGCTCTACAGTACAAGACTATATACGAGGTGGCAGAACAAAAGGGTGAGACAACAGACAGCCCGCAGATGTTGGATCCACGCTGTACAGTACAAGAGGTAACCTAGACATGTTATGGTGGGGAACAAGTGAGACTACAAAGATAACAAAGAAAAGAAACATGCTCTGAGTTCTACCACACATTGTGACCAGGTGTGTGTTATGTAATCATTCCATGGTAGTATTTTTATAGCTCTTGGGACTAAAGTAAACACGTCAACCTGCAAGAAACAACTATGGATGACTTGCCATTTTCAACATCCTATGCAGTATATAGCTTGAATAAAGTCTTGAGGAACACAGTCTTCCTGCTTGCACCTACTTCTGTCTGATCCAAGTCTAGCTAAGCTTCTGCCTACTCCCATGGAAATATCTCTCTCAGTCAATTACATCACCCTTCAACTTCACCTCAACAAGCACAAAGCACTGGCCACCAAGCTGAGCATGACCAATATGAACAGAATAATACTTTGACTACAAAGGTTGTATTTACTGAAGTGCTTAGAAATTTGATTTGATTCATTGATTTTTTTTTGTGATTAAAATTGAAAGTGTTTACAGCTGGGTCCAAAATGATAGACTGCTTCGCGCTGTGTTCACCTTCGTTTTTGGTTTACCTTTGTTTACGAGTGGAACCATGGCTTATCCACCAGATATCAGACAAGTTCTGTTCTTACTGAAGTCAGTACAGAGCTTGCTCACTGTCGCTTGGACAACTGACATCATCCTCCTGCCCTACTATTGCACTCTTTGTAGGCAAACGTGTAATATCATGGTGGCGATGTGGGTGATTTGGCTCGCAAAAACCTATATAATGAGCAGCTCGTAGGTGAGTCAGTACAAACCCACCATGTCTCATTCAACCCAGAATCCTTTTGGTGATTTATTGCCAAATGAGCAGGAAGAATACCGCCATCGATTTCCGCGAGCTGGGTGGTGGGTTGGTACTCTGCCACCCCCTGCTGACCTCACACCATATTATCGCCCATATGATATGCCACACATGGAGCTCCAAGGTATCAGTGGAGCACATAGTCCTCATCAGGCTGCACAGCCACATCTTGTGGGCCCAGGCATTCCACCCATGCTGTCTGTTGCTCCATTGCCAGCACCCAATCCACCAAGAACATGTATATTGGTCATTTTTATCTCTATTCTCAAAGCTAATAATTGCTTATAGAAAATACAGACCAACCTGCAGGTAAGCTACAAAAGGTAGCATCTGTACTCAATTGCTAAATTTTGTTTGTAGTTACTCATCTTGATTTCTCTGTTCCACGGAACACTGGTGTCATCGGAGGAATTGTCACATGCTCTATTCTCCGCATACCATGTGATATATCTTTTGTAGACATTTGGGATCGTCTTTGTGCCCACATGGACCTTGATCCAGTGGAAGCGGAACTTGGTTACAAGTTCTCAACAGATCGTGTTGGTGATCTCCCATGGTCATTGTGCAATGAGCATGACCTTCGAAATGCTATTGAACATGGCCAGGGTCTTGTTCGTTGTGCAAGAACTTGCAAGATTGAGGTCATGATACACAACCTTGTAAGTGTGCCTTCTCCATGTTTTTTGTTCCTTCTAACTTCGAATACACAGAAACCTGCAGCAAAATCTCCTGTGACTGCCAAGACTTTGAAGCGCAAAGAACCCAGTGACTCTTCCACTGTGGCCGAGCACCCAACTATTGACTTCACAGATGAGTTCCACCAATTGAAAGAGCACCTTTCCTGTGCAAAGCATGGTGGGCATTGGTGCTATGTCAGCCCCATCAACAGTCAACATCAGCAACTTGACCTCTTCATTCTCACATTGTGGGTGAAGAAAATTGTAAGTAATCTAAATATTTCTCATGTGTATGCTGATTCATGAGGTGTATATAGCCTTTCAACGAAGCAACTCTTCAGCAGCCACCAAACATCTTACAGTTTGACCATCCCGTGAAGAAACACCGGATGTCTTCACCTCACCCCAGCAGTTTTCAGATTCCCACGCCAACCTCCCCAGCCATTCATCTTCATCTTGGCGACATTCCTCTCAATGACCTATCTGGACATCACTGCTGCAACACAGAGTTATGGAGCATGCCATCACAGCCAGTACCTCAGCCTCTTAGTGATGATGATGATACTCTCATTGTCTACCCAGCCATTGATTCACTTCTTTGGGACCTTGATGCTGTCATGCCTGCAGTCAACTTCTCACAGTATCACGCAGTGTTTGTTGGTCATGGCGTCTTTTATGTTGACAGTATTGAGGACCTATCCCAGGACTTTCTTGTGAACAAGGTTGGGCTGCCACAAGGTGTAATCAAGTGGTTCAAGAAACATGCTGCCCACTTAGTCAGGCATGCTGAGAAGGCCAAGGCCACTGAGGTGATAGATCTTGTTGCTATTGTAGACAAAGCTGAGAAAGAGAATGCACAGTAGTGTAGTAGTTATGTAGCTAAATATCCACAATCACGAAACCAGCCTTGTACATTATCTGTATTCACGGCTGCAAAGACAGCTTGCCAAATCATTCCATAGGGGTCTGCATTATTCCCACCTGAAAGCTCTGCTCGTACATAGCTCTGATTAGCCCGAATCCATGCTTTGATTGCAGAGAAGGCCTCTTCAATTGGATTGAAATCTGGAGAGTAGGGTGGGAGATAAACAAGGCACATTCCACTCTCAAAGGTATCAGCCACTTCTCAGTAAGGTTTTATTGAACTTACCGGCCTTCCACCAGTTCACGCAGCTCTGGTGAATGATGTATACTTGTGTTGTCCATGATTACAACAGAATTACATTGTGGGAATGGGTTCATGTTGTCGAGTAAACCTTCAATAAATCGGTAAAAAGTGGCTGCTGTCCATGATTGATTGATGACGTTGAGATGAAGTATGCCATCCAGTGAAATAGCAGGAAGGATAGAATACCTTGTTATTCTGTAAGGATGGATGTTGAAAATTTGTCACTGGGTCCCAACTTACTGTATGCCATGGACAAAGAAGTCACGACGGCAAGTGCATCAACCAATTGGGGACCATACATGGGACCGTCTGACTGTGTTTCGATTACAAGCTGACTCGTCAACAAATACTAATTGGTCTGCACAAAAATTGTCCCCAATATATGCCTGAAAGACATTGCGCCGCTCTTCACTGCGTTCCAATGCTGCTCGGCTAAGAAATTCAGAACTTTACTGGATATCCTACTCGTTTTCTAGAAAATCCCCTCTGCTTTAATGCATGCATGATCGTTTGTCATGACACGCTGATTCTACACAGATCATGAAGTTCCTGTTGCAGTTCAGACAGGTAGATGTCTGGTGTGTGCTCGATGCAGCCCTCAAGAAACTATACTAGGCAGTCAGTGTCTGGATACTACTGACGAGGTAAGAAAGAAATACTGAAAGATCAAGTGCACTGAGTTCTCTTGTCCGCCCATGCTGCAATGGAATACATTCCACCACACCTGTTTTCTGAGAGAGTGATAAGATTCATTGAATAGTCCTTGTGCTGACCTCAGTTACATGACTGATCTTCCTGGGTGGCATGTGGGCTGAGATCATCACAATCTGTTCTTTGGCTGCACGAGGGATGTGTCGATGATTTCCATACACCATTGTCTGTAGGGAAGTATCGCAGATGCTAGTCCTTGATTATCATGGCATATTGTTTGGCTGTATTTGTTTTACTCCGCTTGTAAACAAAGGTAAACCAAAAACGAAGGCAAACACAGCGCAAAGTGGTCTATCATTTTGGACCCAGCTGTAAGAATGTCTGAAAGATATTGTGGTTTTATCCTTATTACTATGCCTGGCAAAAATAGGATAAGCATTTCCCGGCACTGCCTGGCAAAGGCAGGCACCAGTGCTAGCTGGTGTTTGGTACTGTGGACATGGAGAAAGTTAGCCGATGAAACTAATGCAAAGAACACACCCAAGATCTGTAAAGAGAGGGAGCATACTTGCGCTATGATAGCATAGGGACCCAAGTTCTTCTCTGATAGCTTTTTGGATGGTCGAGTGGACCGGAAGTATTTGGCTTTGACAGATACTTGATTGCCTACTTTGAAGTCCAGTGCTGGAGTACATTTGGCATCAGCCTGACCTTGGTAGCGAAGTTGTGCGTTGGCCATTTCTTCTCGAAGGTATTGGTGCAGTGACTCAAGGTCAACTGCATAGTCACGAGCCCGTGCAGAGGTCATATCGCATTCTGGGTAGACAGAGATGTTAGGATGATACCCTTTGTTAGCAAAGAATGGTGAGACTCCGGTGGTAGCACTAGGTGTGTTCTTGTATGCGAACTCTGCCAGTGGGAGTAGGTCTGCCCAGTTGTCCTGCTGGTAGTTGCAGTAGATCCGGAGGTACTGTTCCAGTGTCTGGTTAGACCACTTTGTCTGGCCATCGCCTTCCAGGTGGTAACTGGAGGTGAAATGAAGGCGCATGTCGAGGGCTTTCCCAAGTGACCAGAAGAGATGTGAGACAAATTCAGTACCGTGATCTGAGGTGACGTGGGTGGGAACACTGTGCTTGGAGAATACGTGGAGCAAGAAGAGTTTAGCAAGCTCTGGGCTAGTGATGGTGTCATGAGTAGGGATGAAAATGGCTTGTTTAGAAAGCCTGTCTACCACAACCATGATGGCTGTAAAGCCGGTAGATGAAGGGAGTTGCTTTATGCAGTCCATCAAGATGGAGTTCCAAGGCTTCTCTGGTATGGGGAGCTGTTTGAGCAGTCCATAGGGTCTATGGTGCAGTGTCTTAGCTCTTGCGCAAGAGGTACAGGACCAGACGTAGTCCTTGACGAAGGTCTGGAGACCAGGCCAAGTATACTCACGCCGGATTAGTTCTAGAGTGCGGTTTTACCCAAAGTGACCAGCGAGTGGGTGATCATGTTGATACCAGAGTACCTGGAGATGGACATCATCCAAGTCTGGTACGTATATACAACCATCTAGTCGAAGAAATCCAGCCTCGTCGGTGGACCAGCGAGAGTCTGGTGAATCTGCGAGGTGGACCTGGGCAATGGGATCAGAGGGTAGTGCAGAGAGGATGTCGCTATGGAGTGTTTCCACATCCATGATTGTGACTGCACGGAGAACTGGAAACTCTAAATAAGTAGCGCGAAGGGAGTTAGAGAGTTGTTCTTGAGTGAACACCGGCCTAAGATTTTGGGGATTAACCCAGGCATAGCCACTATCCCCCTCTTTGGAATAGACATCCCATCGTCTAGTGAGAGTATCAGGCTTGGCACTGAGCTTACCAGGGAAGAAGTGAATGACAAGATTAAATTGCAATAAAAATTCGGACCACTGGGCTTGCCAGTGGGAAAGTACTTTTGAGGTGGAGAAATACTCTATGTTTTTGTGGTCCATGATGACGTCAATAGGGGAGGTGGAGCCTTCAAGGTAGTGGCACCAGTTCTGGAATGCCTCAAAGATGGCAAGGAGTTCCTTATCATGGGTATCATAGTTCAACTCCGGAGCAGTCAAGGTCCAGGAGTAGTAGGCAACTGGACGAATCTCTCCGTCAGTGCAAGTGATAGACAGGATGCCAGTGACAGCGTAGTCAGAGGCATCAGTCTCCACGATGATAGGGGTATCCGGAATAAAGTGGGTGAGGATGGGCACAGTAGTGAAGGCATGCTTGAGAGTGTTGAAGGAACATCAACAGTCCTTGGAGAAGTTCCAAGAAGCATCTTTCCAGGTGAGCCGGGTAAGAGGAACCACGATGTCCAAGTAGTTGAATATAAACCAGCAGTAGAAATTGGCAAAGTCCAGGAAGGACGGGATGTCCTTCACCTTTCGAGGTTCAGGCCAGTCGGAGATAGTTTGGATTTTGTCCAGGGACATAGTTAAGCCATCAGGGGAGAGGCGATAGCCAAGGTACTCTACCGAGTCCGAGTGGAACTCACATTTCTCCGGTTTGGCGAAGAGGCCATGCAATCGGAGATGGCGGTGTCATGCACCAAATGTGTTTGGTACTGTGGACATGGAGAAAGTTAACCGATGAAACTAATGTGAAGAACGCACCCAAGATCTGTTGAAAGATTGTCCCGACTTGAGGGATACAGACAGCCCTCGCTATCCATATCACACAAAGTCAAGACTATCCTTATGCGAAGAATGAATACAAGCTCATTGTAGCCATCTATCACACAAGAATGACTATCCTGATGTCTAGCAGTCATCACTTGCACAAGAACCAT
>Ga0307518_10001816_pt1 | contig 15771 bp, 12 predicted proteins | sample 25_EM_MG_FD_203889 | JGI IMG/M metagenome (GOLD analysis project Ga0307518, IMG submission 203889) | Populus trichocarpa ectomycorrhiza microbial communities from riparian zone in the Pacific Northwest, United States - 25_EM | ecosystem: Host-associated > Plants > Roots > Unclassified | place...
AATAGATCTTTAACTTAAAGTAATTCAACTTAAACAAAATATCAAAATATTATGAAAGTAAAATGTTTTAACACAAATATTTTAAATATAAAGTTAGGTCAATGTTATTAAGGCTAATGGAATCTAAGACATCCCTTGTTTTGCTCAAATTCCTACAAAGTATAAACATGAAAAAGACAACATGAATATAAACCATATATATTAGTGATAAATCTAATTTTAAAAAATTAATATCATTATTAATGAAAATAATAATAATAATTTTCAATGTTATTATTAATATCATTGTTATAGAAAATAGTAATAAAAAAGAGCTTTTTATAATTGGGTGGTTTAATTAATTAAATTGAATAAGGTTCAATTTGATTCAATGGCTTTTCAAGAACGGAACAGAACATGTAGAATAGAACCAGAACGTTTCGGGTGGAATTTAGCTGAAAAATCCGGAACGGACCGAGATTTAAAATGAAATGAAATTTGTTCCATTTTATTCTATTTTTTGAATTAATATGAAATGTTTTGGCCATTTTAAATAAAACGAAATGAAATTGACAACCTTAATTTATACATCACAGAAATGGTAAAAGATAGAGATAAATTCTGGTGGATAAGTAATAAATCTATCTGCTGTAATAATGTCATCTCTGCGAAGATTTTACTTTAAACGGAAGGAGTGGACGATGTCTAGGTTCAATGAACCTACGAACGGATTTATTAATTTACTTCAACGGGCTTCTGTTTTTTTTTTTTTTTGTTTTGACTGGAGCATGACGTTATTTCTAGCAGCTTTAAATGACAAGGGTGTCGGCAAGGTAACCCTTCCATCTAAAAGTCAGTCCAGATTCAATGTACCTGGAAAAATGGAGAATTGATGGATATATGATTTGATTTTATGTTAGCATACATCATCCATAACCATGCATTAATTAATAATTATTAAAAAAATAACACCATGATGTGCATGTGCGAGAAATTTCATGATGCTGATGGATTAATTACTAATAATATTTTATTAATTAATCTATGAGGTTTATTAAAAAGAAAATTAATGATATTGTATCTATTTTTTTTAAAAAAGAAATAGATATATGAAAGGGAAACAAATTATAAGCGTAACTATTTTTATTATTTTTAGTGACTTATGAATTTTATTTTTTCTTGTCTCTTTGTGTTTTTTTTTCCAAAACGAATCATAAAAAATAACTACTAAAATGATACTTGTTATTCACTAGACAATAATGATCATTTTCATTTCGGTTTGATTTTAAATAAAAAATAACCAGATTGAATTTTAGTTTTTTAAAAATTCATAACTAAATTGAACAAAAAACCAATTCTAACTAACTAGTTTTGGTTCTATCAAGTTTGGTTTATTTTTATTTCAAACCGGTAAAACTAAAATTGCTACACTTGGATTGAATTTTTACTTAAGAGAGATTCAAGTTATTGATACATGAATTTTTTTTTGAATTTTTTTTATATATAAATTACTTAATTTTATTGTGGAATGTTAGAGTAAAGATATAGTTAGTGTGCGTTTTATGATGCAATGCATGATATATTTACAAAAGTATTTTTTAATTAAAAATATATTAAAATAATATTTTTTCTAGATGTTTTTTAATTTTTAATATCAAAATATTAAAATCATTAAGAATCACATAAAAAGACATCAATTTAATATTTTTTATGATAAAAAATATTAAAAAAAAACAGTTTAAAAATCATGTTAAACCTTATTACCTAGCATATTGGTGGACAAATAGTACTGAATACTATTAGAAAGAAATTTACGTTGACATAGAATGCTGTAATTACACATGCTTCTCCTCAAATTACATTGTTTTATATTTTTTAATTTAGAAAAATAAATTAATTTTCTTTTTGTAAAAAAAGAAAAAGAAATGCATGCAAAACAGATGTATACATAAAAAAACACAGGTGGCATTGGCATGGGATGGGATGGAGGAGTGGAGAGTAGGGAAGACACAACAACTTGGAGCAACCTCTCACCGTTCTCTCCTCTCCTTCCTCAATAAATAGGGTCTCTCTTGTCCCCTTCTCTCAATCCCTTTCTCCTAAAAAACGAGAAGCAACGAGAGAGAGAGAGAGAGTCCCTCAAATCCGGTTTTCATCTCTCTCCCTTGTTGTTTCCTCTCTCTATCAGCCATCCATTGCCCTTCTTCAGCCACCATCTTCATAAATCTCAGCTTTCTCCCTCTTGGACTTGGGTCACGCAACATTGTCTCCATTTTGCTCCACTCCTTGTAAGACCCATCTTTTTGGTCTTTCCTGTTCGATTTCATCTTTTGTTGTCTCAGATTTCGTTTCTTGTATTTTGTCTTTCCTGTGACCTTAACAATGTATGTCATTTATTGTCTTTTGAATTGACTTATTACCAGCCAGTGAAATTTTCCAACCTTGATTTTATCGTGTAATCTAAGTTTTGCTTCAGTCTAATGCGGTGTAGCCGAAAGTGAGAATCTTTTGTCAAGGGAAAATATTTCTGATCTATGTTATAAATGCAAACAGTAATGCACCATGGAATTGGAACTGTTGTTATTTGATTTTATGTTAATTCTTTGATTTTGGGGAACACGGACAATCAAAACTACTGTTATTGGTGTTGACTAAAATTCTAATGATATTGTTAATTGTGTGAATGGAATGATTTCTCAGGAGATAAGCAAAAATGGTTTTCTGGGTTTTTGGCTATGGTTCATTGGTGTGGAACCCAGGTTTTGAATATGATGAGAAAGTGATTGGCTTTATCAAGGACTACAGGCGTGTTTTTGATCTTGGTATGTTTCTTCTCTATTAGTATTATCAATTTGAAGTCTTTTTGTCAATTATAGTAATAATCTTGAGTTTTTATAGTCTTAATTAGCTCACCTGTTATGAACAAATCTCATCATCTGTATGCCAGCTTGCATTGATCACAGAGGTACACCTGAAAGTCCTGCAAGAACTTGCACGTTGGAAAATGTTGAAGGAGCTATTTGCGTAAGCACTACAGCTTAGCAACTTTCTCATGCCTTTTAAATGGTTTTGTTAGTGGTGATGGTCAGCCAAAAATGCTCATCTTTTTCAGAAAGTTTTTTGCAGTATTACTCTCTAGTAATTTGTTAGTATCGATAGACTTGTGTTTTTCCTTGTTTCTTATTCCTCCCTTTTCTTTTCTTGTAGTGGGGAGCTGCTTATTGTGTTCGGGGAGGTCCTGAAAGGGAAAGATTGGCAATGGAGGTATGTCCCGTTGCTGTATTTACAGCTTGACATTGCTTAGATTGTGCAGAACTGGTTATAGATAATTTGATGGGATAAATGTAGGTGGTATGATCTCAAATGGAGTGGCATAACTAAGGCAATTAATTTGAAACTCATGCTTATTCACTTAAAATCAGCTCATTCATTATAAACTGGGAAATCTTTTCCCTTCGTTTCAGGAGCAGCTACTGATTATAATTTCTTGCACGTATTGACATTGATGTGCATTGCTTTCTTCTGTAGTATTTGGAAAGGAGAGAATGCGAATATGATAAAAAGACCCTCGTAGACTTTTACAAGGTAAGATAATGGTTTGTTTTTTATTGAAGTTTCTGAATTTGCCAATTGATTTTTAGGTTTGTTTTTGTGCTCTCTGCCCTCTTATTTCTAATCCATTTGTGCGTTTCCTCCATATAGGAAGGGGAACCCTCGGAGCCTGCTTTAACTGGAGTTATAGTGTAAGTTTATTACTCGGCACCTGTGATTTCACATTTCTGTTTTAGCTAAAAGAGAGTCTATAATATTCATCTTCTTTTTGCACGATTTTCTTAAAAGAATGTGTTCATATGTGCAGTTTTACTTCCACTCCAGACAAGGTATCAAACAAGTACTACCTTGGGCCTGCCCCGTTGGAGGAAATGGCTAGGTACGTTTGATGACACAATCTAATCCTTTAGAACCATCATTTATTTGCTCGCATGAAGTTCTGTCCATAAACAATTACGTTATAGATCCTTTTTGTAATGTAATTGTAACATTTCAGGCAAATTGCAACTGCTCATGGACCATGCGGGAACAACAGAGACTATCTGTTCTCGCTAGAAAGAGCCATGTTTGCTATAGGTAAGATTTTTTCTCCTTTTTGTACACTTATAATTCACAATGAATACACCATATTAAGTGCATGCCTGTCCTTCTTGAATTTGTTTTTGCTAATAATGCACCTGAATGTGTAAACAGGTCATGAAGATGACACGGTGATTGAACTGGCAAAAGAGGTGAGGAGGGTTCTTGGAACTAAAGGGAATGGAATTCCCGTGGAGAAGAAGATATCTGGGTCATCCCCAGCTGCTCTCAAATCCCACATGCCAGCCCTTCAACTTCGTTCACTTCAAGAAGCAGTCGTGATGGACTCTTAAAGGTAGAAGACCAATCAGTGGTTAAAACAAAGCTTCGATAACCCAGTTATACTATTTCTGAATCTTCTGTTGGCCTTTTCAAACGAGAGAAGAGTTGTTCTTTGTAGTAGTCTGTCTAGCCTTTTGACAATGCCATATCTCTAACCTTGGTTAAGTTTAGGTTTGAATTCGGAGCATAGATGTTAATCAATTCTTATTCTAGCCAAATGGCTGGAAAAAAGTAGTAGGTGATGGGACAACAAATGTTATGCAACTTTTTATTTTCAATGAAGAGAATAGTGAACAGTTTCAAATCCTTTCCTTCATGTGAGGGTCTGTATTTGGATGTTTGATTTGAATTTTTATTTTGTTTGGGATCAAAAGCAGAACGCTTTGAAAAACTCCGGGGGGGTGAAAAAATGGGAGACCAGGAAGGAGTCTTTGGGGGGTTTGAATGCAAATGGAGTCGAAGTGGTCACTGGTCAGTAATGATCTTCATGATTCAGAAGACTAGAAAGTCTCTGAATTCATGTTGTTTTTATTTTCAATCAACAAATTTGTAATACCAAAAGACGGGGAAGAAAAAAAGAGAAACAAGAGAGAATCGCATCCGATCTGATGAAGAGGAAAATTTTTATGGTACTAAAAAGTGATAAAAATAGTGTAGTTTTTTACTTATTGATTGGGCTAACATGAATAGCTTTGAAAATTGTAACTCTTCAGTCACCTAGTTCAACTCGAAACTAGGTTAAAATTAAAATAATGTATTTTTTATTTTAAAATATTAAAATAATATTATTTTATATTAACCGAATCAACATTGATGAACTTCACTACCTATTACCCTAGCTTTGAACCGGTACTGAATTTCATAACTTTACCTCTAATAAATGGATTGAGAAAGAAAAACCACTCAAACAAATCCCAATCTTGCAAAACTATTGAGAATATTAAAACACCCAAAGGCCTTCAATCAATCGAATACTGTGCGTGCGATTAATAAGGATAACATTTCCTAATCTTGTACTTCGAGGACCACAATGAGAGTTTCATATTACATTCGAGTGTCCTCTACTTTGTGGCCATTTTGTCTTGTCTTGTAGTTCTTCAGCAGCCATAGCAATGGCAATGGCGGCAGCAGCAGGCGGCAATCAGGTCCACAACGTGTTTGTGTACGGCAGCCTTCTTGCTGATGACGTTGTTCGTGCCCTCTTGAGTCGCATCCCTCAATCCTCTCCAGCCATCCTCAACGGCTAGTCTGTCTCTTTCTCTCTCTTTAACTTAAATTAGCCTGTGATTTCATTTCATACCAACTCTTCCTCCCAACGTTTCAAATTCTTCTTTTTTTCAATTTTATTAATGTTAGTTGACTTAGTTCAAACTGATCATAACCAACGATTTATTTTAATTTTTATTATTTTTTTGGTTTATAGCTTAATCTTCGTCGTTGTTGTGTTGTAGTCACAGGTTTAGCATAAAAGGGCGTGTCTACCCTGCAATTTTACCTGTGGAGAACAAGAAAGTCTCAGGCAAGGTCTGTTCTATACCTCAATGTTTCACTGCTGTATTGAAGTCCTAATTTTTTACTTCTTTAATCTTAGCAATCATTTAATTTTCTTATGAACTCAAGTTTTGGTCGGTGCCGTTTGTGTGCGCGTGTGCTGTTTGGTTAAATTCAATAAACATGCAATGATATATGTTTATATTTTCTTCGTGGTGATTTTGATTCTTGTATCGTAAACAGCATCCAATGTAATGGGTTCTTTTTAATCCAGGTTCTACATGGCATCACGGATCCAGAATTATACATTTTAGATGAATATGAGGATGTTGAGTATGAAAGAGTCACTGTTGATGTTTCTTTGATGGTAAGTGAGTTCAATTCAAGGAATCTTTAATGCTTTCTTGTCACATATTAAAATGGGATGTCCATGCTTCACTGATTGCATGCACTTCTTGTTGCTAAGAAGGTGAGCTGCCAATTCCTTCTCCGCAGGATTGGAATTGAATGTGAAGAACATTACTGATCATGAACAATCCCCCCCCCCCCTTTTTTTTCTAATTCAAGAACAATCGATTAAGTGGTGTGTCGCCCTTTTAGTTTTTTCGTACTTTTCCTTAGATTAGACATTCAAAGTTGAATAGTTTCTCACGAGTTGATGAAAAAAGAGCGAAAAGGTAGTGTGGTTTTGAGTCCGCCTGTTAGATGAATGGACAGGTTAAATTTAAACATAAAGCCAGATACTCTCTGTGCGGTGGGAGAGTGTTTATTATTGTATTTTGTATGTTGAAAGTGTATGATTGGTTTCAGGGGGAAGGTCTCCCAGCAGATGAGAAAGATCATTCCGCATGGCTCTTGTAGAGTCCTATATATTGTTGATGAAAGTAATTGATGGTGATGATATTTTGCAGGACAATTCTAATAAGACACAAGCACTTGCTTATGTTTGGTCAGACAAAAATGACCCCAACTTGTATGGGGAATGGGATTTTGAGGTAAATTTCTAATGCTTTTGAAATTTTATCTTTGCTAGGTAGCTGCTATAGGCATTGGTCTGGGGTAAAAAAGGTTCAAGAGGAGGGGAATGCTCTATATGAATCGCGAACCATGAGTTCCATTTTTGCTTTCAGCAAATAGCAAACAGCAAAAAGTGAAACATTAGGGCAATGGTGGATGGCTTTGTTTCGTACCCCGATTGTTGTGTCAAAGTCTTGATCAATCCAAGCTAGTTTCCTTTTTTCACTATCCAATAAATTCAGCTAATTAATTGGTCGCTGCCAGGGACAAATAACCTCGTTTGCAAATTGAAATGGAATAGGTACTTCACTATCGGCATTTCTGCTCTGAGATTGTAATTATCATCATAATCCTTTTTAGGCTGCTAGAATAGGCTGCACGTCTTTTCTTTTACATGGTAGCTATTTTAATTCTCTGGCCATTTGTCTTGAAGTTACACTCATCGAACTCTCAAGCCTCCTCCTACCAAGGGTTTGTTGTGCTTCGTGCTGATGTACTTTTGCTCTAAAACTGTGAGAATCTAGTAGTCTAAAAATGATAAATCCTGTCATCGTACCTGTTCTTAGTCTTTGTTCTTTTTGGATTTCGAGGAGGCACAAGGACAAATCTCTTCATGCATGATCAAAAGTATTAGTCTTAGCGCAACCCCAAAAGGTAAGAGAACGAGATGGAATCGAGGTTATAATGCTTTCATGCCTGGTCAACAACAGTATTATCTTGTTAAGAAACGTACTTGTAGATTTGTCATGGCTGCGTCATTTGGTAAAGTCGCTGTGTCTCAGGTGATGCGAGCTCAAGATGGAATCAGGCCTACACCTAGGTTCTTTCGTTTCTTTCTTCAATAAAAATACGCTAGGCTTTGTTGTAAATCTGCTGGATGATCTTAACGGTAGTGGAGGACCTGCTGTGAATTTAAGACTGTCTGCTCTGGAAGGGATGATAAGAAAATGAGAAATAGAGATACTAGGATTTTATTCCATGTTGTTTTAGGTTTGTGTTGGGCAATGCATTGCCATTGATGCTCCAGTCAATATTTCTGATGACTTCATGGCTACATTTTCCTTTACTCTATTTTCATGCTTGCTTATTTGTTTTTACTGTTTGTCAAAAGGAATGGAAAAGGACACAGATGGAGGATTTTGCCAAGATGTCTGCTGAGTTTAGGCAAGATCTTGAGCAGCCTGAATCAAAGACAAGAATAGCCACTTATGAATCCTTCTATCAGCAGGATGGCGGTCGTCCCCTCATGCCCTGAAGATGTTCATTCTTCTGCACAGTTATTGATGGCATAGGCATAGCGCTGGAATACAGTGATCGAAGGCAGAAGCAACATAAACCTTTGATGTAATCCATAAGCTTCGAAGGGTATCGCATTTTCTTTCTGACTGGAACAAGCATCTGATCATTTTAGAAAATTCCCTTCATTTTCCTAAAGCGAACAGTTTAACCGAGGAGTTAAAAGCTACAATAAATCAAATCAACATCCAATAATTCTATCATCACTTTGTGTTCTGGTCTCATATTCTGCTCCCCCTCTCTCTGCCAAGTTCACTGGTCTGAAGGTGGGCGTAAGGCAATAAAACTGCAAGCCTTGGGTCAGTAACCGATTCGATGCCATAGCTTCCTTGCTAAAGCTTTGATAAACACTTCCAAGTTGAACACTCGGTAAATTGTAACGGTAACAAAAAGATGGCGCAAAGGTGATTTGCTGATGAACCATTATACGAGTGGTGATGAACCCTAAAAAATAAATGGCAAATAGCCAGTTGCACCTTCGTATCTGTGCTGAATCTGGATGCAATGGTGATTACTTGTTAACTATGAACAATGACGATAAGAACAAGAATCTAAGCTCCAGTTAGTTTGGTGTCCTAGGTATACCATCAAGTGCAAGGCCATGAAAGAAAGCAGAAAGTTTTGGGCATTAAGCTGTAACAACATAATCTATACACAGATAGGAAAGGAAAAGGGAGGTATTCTGGCAAATATCAAAGCATAGAAGAAGCATATCTGCAGAAACCCTATGAAAAAAAGGTGGCTGCTTCAAAGACAGTTCCTGCCAAAGACAAAAACTGTTCCGCCGGTCCCCCGCCCGTGATTTTTTGCACCCTCCCATGAAAGAAAGCAGAGTTTGATGATTTTCAATGTTGCATTTCCTGTACCAACCGAGCAACCATTTCCGTAAAAAAAAAAAAAAAATATTTATTTAATTTATAGTTTAATTGGTTAGAATTTAAATTTATTTCTAAATAATCATGAATTCAAGTTCTCTCAGAATTATTAAAGATTTATATAGTCATTAACTTCAATACCCTTAAAATTAATCGAGGTATATACAAGCTAGCCTGAGCATCATGTTAATTAAAAAATAAAAAAAAATATTTATACTAAAAACAACTCCTACAAATGATGTGTAGAGCAATAAATAATATAAAATAAATACCCTTGTTCTTTCATGTAGCTATCACATTGTTATTCATGTTCTGAGGATATATTTCTCCAAGCAAGAACCTAGTAAATACATTATAATAACATGTCATGCTTTTTATAGTGTTGTATTTCCCATTAAAATAGATGTTTCATGTAAGCTTTCAAAACTTGAGATCATAAGGTTATTGGATCATTGGGACTAAAATATAAAGGAGATGTGCTCAGATTTTATTGTAAAAAAAGTCTCAATCCAGCAACCTATGATACTTTAATAATCTAATAAATATCTGAAGTCTCACCAAACACTTATTTGGTGATTTTTATTGCTTTGCTTTAAAGCTGAAAAAAGGGTGGGGGCCAAGGCCAAGTCTAAGAAATTGATAGTTTCAGGAGTAATCAAGAGAACATTTATAATTTGGGGGACTAATTTGTGATTTGACCGGCAACGAAACTCGACTGTCTCTGGCTTTTAGCTGATCGATCGACAGATTACCAGATACAAAATTAGGTAGGGGAGGGTCCTTGCTTTTACTCCAATCCAAACAAAAAGCCCTCTCACTTCATGCTAGGGTTCGTGCTCGTGGGTTTTATTTTAGATCTTATCAGCCAAATGCAGCACAAGGAGACCTGATTTCTTCTTCCAGATCTCTCCCATGGTAGATTCTTCAAATCCCGATCGATTTTGAGTGAATAATAAGATCGATAGATCTATTAGAATTCAAGCATGGAATTGAATGGCTGTAATTTAGAGAACAGAAACAGAGGGAGTCATGATGATTCTGAAGAAGACAAGTGCGTTCCCTTCGACATTGAAAACTCTAGGAGGAGGAATTCTGATGTCGATTCCGATGTCAATGGCATCGCCATGGATTCTTTGTCGGTTAAGAAGTCTCCTCCTACTCCTGTATCTGCTGCTGATATTTTGAAGACTCTGTTTTTTATTCTTGTTTGGTACACTTTCAGCACTTTTTTAACCTTGTAAGTCTTTCTTCACCTTCCTTTTCTCTTTTTATTCATTTTTTTTTATTTTCCTCTTAATTAGTGGGTGGTGTTTTTTTTTTGTTTTTGGATTGATTAGGTACAATAAGACTCTGTTAGGAGATGATATGGGGAGATTTCCAGCTCCGTTGCTGATGAATACTTTCCATTTCACAATGCAAGCTGTTTTATCCACGGCTATTACTTGGTACTGGTCTGATCGGTTTCGGCCGAATGTTGCTATGTCGTGGAAGGATTATTTTATAAGAGGTAGTAGCTCTTTATTGCGTTTCTGTTTTCCTATATCATATTTAAAACTAGTGTCGAAATTGGAGTTGATAATTGTTGGGTTTGTTGTGTTTTAGTTGTTTTTCTTCTGTAAATGATGTTTGGGAATCAATTCTAGGTACTTTAAAATTTAAATACTGAACTCAGTAATGAAGTCATGGATTTCGAATAAGAATTCCGTAGGATCAAGATTTTTCATTTGTTCAGGGATGATAGTCCGAATTGGCTGCGAAAATGGCTGGAAAAGCTGTTGAATTGGTCACTGTTCTTATTTTCTCTCTCTCTTATGATAGAGTGAGTTAACATTTTGGTTTAAGAATTAACTGACCTTTGATAAAACCTAGTGTCTTTCTCTTCTTACAGGGATTCTGTGCTAGTTTCCGTAACTGATCTGTAGTGAGATTGGAAAGCCCTTTTGTTTTGATTATCATTGAATATTATGTATCACCTAGTTACCGAAACAGGATGTTATCCTGGTTAGAGTGGAGTCGTGGTAAATTGAAGATAAGTTGGTGTCTCAAAAGGTGTTGGCAGTCTCGTGTAAAATACATGCTGCTTTCTGAATGACATTTCAACTTCAAAAGAAGAAAATTTTCAGTGGACTGCTCCTTTTGGTTTACAATGAAACTCTGTGTTGATTTGAAATCAATTAGCTTCTGTAGTGAAAGCGCATTTGGCTTATTCATATAAGGATAGCCATAGCCAGCCCTGCTAATGTGCTTCTATGTGAATTATATGATTATGCAAATAAGGAGTAGCACACGAGTCCTAGACACTGGGAGATGCTACCATCTAAAGAATATTTTTAATTAACAATTTCATCAGCTACTTCAGGTGATGAGATATAATGGATTTTATTGTTTAAGTTTTACTACTGTTTTTTTTTGAAATCTTCTATTGATTCTGCTGTGAAATTATTATAACTTGCCAATTAACTTTTCTATCAACTAATGCTACAGATGGACTTTCCCTTTCACAGTTGTACCAACAGCTCTTGGAACTGCATTCGATGTTAACTTGAGCAATGTGTCCCTTGTTTTCATCTCTGTTACATTTGCCACAATGGTTAGTTATGCTCTCTCTACCTTATTGCTATATACTACGTCTCTGGTAATCATTTTTTTCTTCTGACAGGTTATTTTACTAACTCATTTTTTTTTCCTATCTGTATAGTGTAAATCTGCAGCTCCAATATTTCTCATTCTATTTGCCTTTGCATTCAGGTGAATTTCTTGTCAGTTTAGCTTATTTACCAATACAAATATCTTATGTGACCAGTGTTCTTTTACTGTAATCTGTCTCTCATCATCTAATTTTATTTTTTTAATGAAGTAGCTCTATTTTTTTTCATCTCAAACTCTTACCTTTTCTCATTAATTAAGAAAACTTCTTGTTGCCAGGTAATAAAAGAACAATGAATAATTCTACATCCATGCTTTGCCAATTGAGGGGGCTGATGTGCAATCTATGTCTTTTGTTTTCTTCTTTTTCTTCTTTTTTTGTCTTCTAACATAGTTATTTCAGCATAAGAATAAAATTTTAATTTTAGTGGGAACCTGGGTACCTTCCTTGTATAAGGTCAAAAGCTATATACCAATATTTAACCTGTGCTAACTACAAGTGCCAAGTTAAAATTAAAGAAAGTGAACAAATTTTGAAATATCATCCTCATTAGTATATTATCCAGAATGCTAGTACTGCATAATTCTCAATTCATATAAACAAAAAGTTGATGCATATCTTGAATTGTTTTAGTTGTTGGTCGTGAATAACAAGGCAAGGGCATACTTCCATGAATGAATTGTCCATTTTCACACAACAATAAAGACTTTGATACAAAGAACTAAAAATCAGATGTGATATAATGGAAGTAGGCCAAGAACATGTGGAAATGAACCTCCCAATTATAAAATTTTGAAAAATGGGGTTAGACGCTTACTGTGGAACCGAAGGAGTAGCATATGAAGTCTGAATGCCAATTTGGTATTTAACCTTTACTTTTAGCAAAAAATTGACCTCAGTATGTTTTGTATAGAAGACAGAAATGTATTTGAGGACAGACACTTTTCACTTACCATTTACCACCCATTTTACCTAAAGAATTATGCAATTACTATGTGCATTGATAGTTAAAAAATGCAAAGAGAGTTAAGAACACCAACTCAAGTGTCTAATATATAGATATTGCTTGTGGACGAGGACATTTTGAGACAGGCTTGTGAACATGTTTACCTTAAAGAATAATGATAAGATGAACTGTTCATACAAGCATATAAGACAGTATATTGCAGCGATATACAAATTAGCTGAACTGTTATTCACCTAGTGAAATTCTTTCCTTCTTTTTCTTTCTTGACCATTTTACACCTCTTTTTAATGTAATAAGATGTATTTCTCATGATTGTTTCTCTTAACATCATTCTTTATATTATACCACTTTATTCTGTTATATTTAATTCTAACCTGTTCATTCATGCTCCTTCTTTTTTCTTTATGAGGAATCAGTTATAAGATCTTTTGCATATTCTAGACATTTATTTTTATATTTTTTTAAGGTTGGAATCTCCAAGCGCTAAGCTTTTTGGTATCATCATGGTAATCTCTGTTGGAATTTTATTAACAGGTATACAATTTCATCATCTTTCATTTTGATTAATCATTCAGTGTGCACCTTTTTCTTATAGAAAAAGTAATATTTGTGGCCTATCTTTTATTAGGCGTCTTATGGAAACATATTAGATTAAGTTATTGATGACAAATTGGAAGTAGTGTGCAGTGTTTAGGACCTTGCTTTCACAAACACTCCCAGGAAAGAAATTTGTTTTCCTCTTAAACTAGGATGCTAGCTGACCTCAAGGTAGTATAAAAGAGGGAGTTGCCTTTTGTTTTAAAATTGTGAGAGCCGGACCAAGTTTCAGTCAGCAAAATTCATTATGGTGTTGGTGGTCACATGATGATGACTGATAAGAGAAATTAATGAAGCAGGTGACCATTGCAGTTTCAGTCACTAGGGGTGCGATTTAATGGTATATCATGTGGTATTAGCTTTGTCCGTAGATGAGAACGTTGAACCTTGCCAGAAGGACTTGGTGCTATTTTCAAATGCCACATCAATCTTGATTCAACATAGAAAAAAATAATTTCAGACTGTTAGTGGAGATTGTCAAGGCTGTATGTCTGTCGTAGTGCAGAAAGTTTTTTTGACTCTGTTCAGGGGGCAACCCTGAAGCTTATGGTAAATTTAACTTATTTTACTTTACATAAATACCAACTCTACTTGTTTTTGCTACAAAGATTTGCTACCCAATTAATTATTCATTGAAGAAAGTTAAGTTGAAGGAAATTGGTAGGTGGAACTATGTAATACCCCATTTGCTTATTGCTTATTGATTTATAAGAATATTGGAACCCAAATCCAATTGAAAAGTAAATGTTCTCCCATCCTAAAATGGAGGGTTTTTTTTTTTTTTTGGGTATATCACGCCTTGACATATATCTGTATCCAATGCTGATAAGCTAGTCCAAGTGACTTAGATGATGATAATAGTGCTATTGATACCTTTTATCTTTTAGTGAATTTTAATTGTCAATCGCTACTGTCTGTATCACCAAACTTCATCTTTTCTGTTTCTGATGGAGATTTGTTTCGGTATTTATCATTTTCAATTTCTTTTTTTCATTTATACTTTTATTTTGAATCCAGTTGCGAAAGAGACAGAATTTGAGTTTTGGGGCTTTGTATTTGTTATGCTTGCTGCTGTAATGTCTGGATTTCGCTGGTGCATGACTCAAATTCTCTTGCAGGTATGTCTAATTCTGTTCCTATACGAGATACATGGCTTAAAGTATTTGTTTACTGAAAACCAACAATTTTTTATTCTAAATTTCACTTTCTTACTTTTTTTTTCCCTCCTGGAATTTGATTTCCCAATTTGGTGATGCGTGGATCAAAACTAAAAAGAAAGAAGCATATGGTAGGTGTTTTTCTGCTTTCTTATTTTTTACATTTTTATAGTACTCTTGAATGCTATTTGGATTTAACTGCTATCGTTATCATTTTTTTGGGTACAAATTAGCTACCTTACATGTTTGTAGACGTGTATTTGTGAGGAATAATTTTTATTCATGACTTTTATAGGTGTTCGTTAAAAAATAGTTGTCTTTGGCAAGTTTATTTATGGCCACTTCACCAGAAAGATGCTTTATTCAAATATAGTCCTATAAATATTGTTTGCTCGCAGGTGCAAAAGCTGGTAAGATCATAGATATGGAATATGGAACATGGATATAAAATCGATGTAGATAGGTAAATATGAAATTTCCTTACATGGATATAGTATTGATACAGATAGGTCAATTTCATGGAAAGGGTTTGGTTAATATAGTAATTCAGTTTTGGGATTTCCTTGTGCATGTAGAGAAAATAGTATTTTCCTTCGTATTATACTGTTATTTATGCAACATAATGGTGCTTTCGGGATGTATTCAGGTTTGAAAAATCCACTTACATTGATGAGCTATGTCACTCCAGTGATGGCAATTTCAACCGGTCTTCTTTCTCTTGTCTTAGATCCATGGCATGAATTTAACAAAACAAGTTACTTCAATAATTCATGGCATGTTGCTCGGAGTTGCCTGCTCATGTTTTTTGGGGGAACACTCGCTTTTTTCATGGTACAAGCCTTCCCTTTTCTTTTCATTCTGAATTTGAGTTTCTTTGGGGTTTTTTGAGTTTCATTTTTTCAAGGGAGGGAGGTGGAGAATTGTGTTTTAATTGTATAAATTACTTGAAGATTGGAAATTAGTTTTCTAGTTTATTCCAGCTGTTATATAATATTGACAAATTGTGTCCATTTCTTTTGGACCAAGTTTTTGTCAGGGAAATTAATTTTTTTTTCTGTTGCAGGTTTTAACGGAGTTTGTTCTTATTTCAGTAACTAGTGCCGTCACAGTGACAATAGCTGGTGTTGTCAAGGAGGCTGTGACTATATTGGTATAAGCATTTTTCTACACCGTTGTTCTCCTATTAATTCTGCAAAATGTTGATCTATGAATACACTAATGCATGGATGGTGTTTGGGGTCCTGTTACAGATGGTAAAAAAAAAAGTAGAGAGTGAAAAAGCAAATTTTGGGTGCTTGGCTGCCTCGTTCAAAAAAATCATGGTTTTGGAAT
>Ga0307518_10001817_pt1 | contig 15767 bp, 7 predicted proteins | sample 25_EM_MG_FD_203889 | JGI IMG/M metagenome (GOLD analysis project Ga0307518, IMG submission 203889) | Populus trichocarpa ectomycorrhiza microbial communities from riparian zone in the Pacific Northwest, United States - 25_EM | ecosystem: Host-associated > Plants > Roots > Unclassified | place...
GCAACGAAGAAAAGAAAAAAAAAAGTTGAGCAAATTTCAGGGAAAGAAGAAGACCGATATATACATATAAAAACATGTGCTTTGACCTCATGATTGTGTGTTTTCTTTTATAATAATAATAATAATATAGTTTGACAGAACACATTAATGCAGCTAATAATTTAAGGTTTTATTAACATAAAATAATAGAGGGGAAACGAAAGAAACATATTTGGGTGCAAAATATGTATTTCCCATAAAATAAACTTGAAGGGTACAATTAAGAAATTCAAAATTCTAAGAGTAAAAAACATAAATTTCTATAGTATAGGGTTTCATGGTCCCCTTATCATTAAACTAGGCTTAATTCTTCCCACAAGAAACGTTGTGCATGTCCTTTTCATCCACGAACATTTTAAAAATTCCATTACACCTATGTCGGGCTAAAGTTTACACCTATTTTATTTAATGGTTTTAGTTTCTTGAAACCATTAAATAAGTTTACACCTATGTCTTTTTCATCCACGAACATTGTGAATTTTCTGATTTTTAACTTGTTTTTTTAGTTTTTTTTCTCTTAATCTGGTATTTTTTATTATTTTTCTGGATTTCTTGGCTAATCGGTGTTTTAAAAAACTCATAGTTTTACTAATTAAAGAGCACATTTTATTTTCCCCCAATTATTATTTTTCAACAATTAAGATACGCTTAGGTCGAAGTTTATTATCAAAATTATTCTTTATGTTCGATTATTAAGCGACATTTTCATTCAATTATATAAGAAAAATTTTCTTTTATTTTATAAAAAATTAAAATATAAAAAATAATATTATTTAATATATGAATTACATTCGGCTCATGTAAAATTTATATAGTCGTGCAACAAGACATGTGAAAAATAAAAAATATATATGTACAAAATGTTTGATCATTTTCTTTAATTAGATGATTAAAATAATTTTATGGTTATCTTGAGTTATTCAATTCATTCATTTATTTTTATTGATTATAAAACAATTAAAAAATATTTATCTTAATTATTTTCTTAACACATGTTATTATTTTTAAATTTAGAAAAAATAATACTAACACAAAAAAATAAACTTACCTTCTCCCACCATCTTAAAATACGATAGCCACTGGAGGCTTACATGGTCGTTAAATTCAAGGTCCGTGGGATTAATTGAGGTGCGTGTAAGCTGGCCCGGACACCCACACTAATAAAAAAAATATTATCCTCAAATTAAAAAGTATAAAAATAGAATAGAGATAAATAAACCACTTAATTATATCATTAGTTAAACTTTTCGATGATTGGTTTTCAGCGTGTTCGCCATTAAAATCACAAAGAAATGATCCAGAGTCAGACGTCCAAGATTGAGCATGTTCGTTTATAATAATATTTTTTAGTGTGGATGTGAAGATATATTTAATTGTTTTTAATTATATCCATCTTTGCTTTAAAAAATAATAACATGCACGGTTAAATGAACATGGTGATGATCCACCCTATCTAGCTGCCCAATTATACATGCGATTGTTTTATTTTTTTTCATTAAAAAAAAAACAGGTAGATTTCTAGAAATTAAATGGATACGAAGATCTTTTTGCCAGCCTGAATTTTGCAGGATTTTATTTTTATACCATGATAAGGCTTCACTTTAGGATCTGCAAGTCAATCATGGGAGTTGTAAGGCATCTTTATAGTGTTTGATATTATTGTATATGGTATATTTTAAAAATATTTTTTATTTAAAAACATATTAAATTAATTAATATTTTTTATTTTTAATATTAATACATTAATATTATATAAAAATATTATTTTTAAATCAAATACATTTTTAAAACGCACTTAAATACAATTTTTACACAAAACTAACCAAGGAATTATTTTTTAGGGATAGGATTTTGTTTTTTGTTTTAAAAGCGTTTTTGTCAAAAAAAATTTAAAAATTATTTTTTTCTTTGCTTCAAATTAATAATTTTTTGATATTTTTAGATCATTTTGATGTGCTGATATCAAAAATAATTTTTTTTTAAAAAAATATTATTTTAATTTACTTTTAATGAAAATAAATTTGAAAAGCAATCATAACCATATTTCCAAACACGCTCATAATCATATTATACAATAATATATTATAATTAAACTTGTTATAATAAATAATACATCAAATCACAAACATTTTTTATACACAAAAGCTTCGTTGCGTGTGATTTTTAGGGTAGAATTATGCATTGCTTAACCCATTCCAATGCAAAACGGTGCCCCTAAGACGCCATATTGGGACATTTGTAAATGTCCTTAGGATATCTTGTTGGGGGCATCCAAAATCTTTCTCAAAATCATTTCTTGCTTTGGATGCCACATGAATGGATTATTAGAAAGTGCCTTGAAAGAATATTAAGTACAAAAGCTTCTTTACAAGCAATATTCAACACTGGATGATGAAAAGATATAAAGCAAATAATGCAACTTCAGAAAGTAGAAAGTATCTCGGCAGATTACTTAATTAGAGCCTAATTACGCTTAATAAAGTCATGGCAAATAAAAATGAAGAACCAATCGGATTTCAAGCTCGATTATTTTCTACATGGACAAGGTTTTTTTTTGGGAAAAGGGACATGGAATTCTAGGGCAATAATTTGTGTTTGAGTGGAGTGTGGACAAACCCTAAAAAGCATGATGTATCCTTTAGTTTGAACTTGTTCTTGGGCTTGGGTTTGGACTTGGTACTCAATATTCATCCTGGATTTTTCTGATAATATGAGCTGAATCAATCAAGCTTAATTAGAAGCTAAGAACATCAACCTTGCAATCCAGATGATAAAAATGATTAATTTTTTTCTTTCACGAGAAAGTTTAACTCAACAAGAGCAACCAATCAAGACGTTTATATATGAACTTTTGGACTCAATAGTGAGAAGCTTGAAGGAGTTTTCAAGCTTAAGTTCTCCAAGAAAATGAATACTTTGACATTGATGGAGCTAAAGTGATCATATTATATTTGGTAATATTGCTTGGAGAAAAAATTCGATTTGCTTGCTTTAGGCTCTCTTAATATCACTCTTTTCTTTATGGTCAAGCAATGGGTGGACCATAGGTCTTAATTTTTTTCCCTCCCTTTCATAAAACAACCATGCATTTAGCACTTGGTTTTAGATCAGACATTAGGCAGTTTGGGGCCATTTCATTTAATTACTCCTTAGACCAAAAAAACTGGCCAAAGCCAGCGCAAAAAAAAAGAAAAAAAAAAGAAAAGGAAGTTCGATTTGGTATTTATGTATGAAAAGGCCTCCGAGGAACTTCAAATTTTTATGGACCTGTTTTGCTGTTTATGCCATGAGCTATCGGGTATAAACTATGGTCCCAGCCCACATTCATATATAGTGATGCCATATCTATTGTTTATAATTTTCACATGTCACAACTAATGTCAATCTTAATATGATTGGATTTGTATTGAAAAAGGGAGTTTAATGAAGATAATTTGAGCCTTAATTAATGCTAGAAAAACTAGATTGAAGTTTAAAATGTGTGCTTTGATTTGGTTTAATTCTAAGTTTTTAAAGTAATGTGTTTTAAGATTGAAAATTAAGTTATGGTAGTTTTTAGGATATGTTTTTTGTGTTCTTAGATGAAAATAAATTGAAAATTAAGTTTTAAAAATAAAAATAAAAAACTCAAATCTTAATTTTCAATCAATGATAAAAAAATTTTGCGGGGGACTACACATTAAATACCTAAACAAATAAAGTTACTATAATTTCTTCCACTAATCCACTTTATTAAAAAGTTTAACAAAAAAAAAAAAAAAGAATAACAACATGTTAATAAAAGTAACGAATTGATAAGCATTTCGGCATGTTTTGACGAAAAGCAACAAAGCAAGCTACAAGCCAAGAGGCAAAGCAATTAATTGATTACAATTCCAAATTTTATAATTCATAAAATTCAATTTTATAAATATCACACATTATATTAGCATTATTCTTTCAGATAGCTACGATTCTTGCATAAATTCTAATCATGGCTTGCATCATTAAGTATACCTACGGCAACTTGCAAATAAAAGTCTATCCAACTTGCCGAGGATGACAAGTTTTTTACTTTTTTCCTCGTCACATGGTATCCAAAGGGGTTTTGTTAGTTTATGAATAATTAGAAAATTACAAAACCTGTTGGAGACATGTTTTTGCAAGAAATTAAAGAGAATACCAACACATCCAGAAGTAGTTTCAAGAGCACAATTTGGCTAGCATACCAAAATTTATAATCGTTGAAGACGATAACCAAACCTCAGCTGCAATTGTCTACTGCTAGACTCTTCCTTGAGAGTATGGGAAAGTGAACCTGTGAGCTTGTTCCCGCCACTCAAATATTTGCAAATAGGAAAAAACAATGTCACTGTTCACTATGGTAATCTTTGTAAGAACTTCTTATGGTAAATACCAGAGCATGTTAATTTCAATTGTAATAAGATTTGGCAACGGTGGGAAAGAATACATTACCGATGAACTTTTGATGCAGTAATGTCGAAATGAAATGAATAACAGAGGGAGCGAGAGTGGGGGATTGGACTGAGTTTTTTTTAAAAAAATTATAGATGTAAAAGACTCAAGAACAAAAGGAAGAAGAAAGGAAGAATAGGGGATGAAGAAAGGGAGGTCGGGGTTTCTAAACAAAACAACATCGTTTTGATAATGAAAAAAAATTATAGATGTCGGGTTTCACTCGAGTTATACCGGGTTACCCGGGCTAATTGCAACTTTAGTTTTAACTTATATAAAATCCAGTTAAAATCTCGATTACCTGGTTTCAAATCAACCTAACAGGATTTTACAGCCATGTTTAAATGCCTTCTAAAGTTTCTGCAATGTCCAAGATAAAAGGGTTGATTCATTTACCATCGATCCTTTTTTTTTTCAGAATTGGATTAAGTTTCTCGATAATCTAAACAAGTTAAATTGAAGGTGCAGCTTGATTAGGGTAAGAGTGATTTGGGTTCGGCTCAGCAGAAAAATATAGAAAAGAAGATGTAAACCTAAAACAAGAAAATGCTTGGGCTGGCATGGTTTGCCCCAAGCTCCAACCATGACTTAGTGATTGGCCTTCTACGACAGGTGCCTTGACATTTTTCTCAGCTTCAAAACCCTAAAACTGGACCCAGTCAGTCTTTTTGCTTAGAGCTTCCAGCCCAGTTCCGAGACTGTTTCTATATCTGTTATTGTTATGTCTCTATGGTTAAAGGAATTTATTATAGTAGAGTTTGATTAAAAGCAAGAATGGATATTGATGGCCAACAATGATTTTGTCCTCATTGTTTTGTATTTTAATTTTGGATAATTTTGGATGATTAAGAATTTTTTTTTGTGAGTTTTTAATGTTTTTCTTTATAGAATAATCCTGATCTCATAACTCGAGTTATGGGTTTTGAAGATTAACTCGATTTAACTTTGATATTTTTTTAGGTGTTTTTTTTTTTCAATTTTATCATTCGACATTAGGTTATTGGGCCTTGAATTTCGTGATTTTTTTTTCTAGGATTATCCCGATCTTATATGCCAGGTCATGAGATAGTCGAATTAACCCAGATTGACTCAGGTTTTGTTTTATTTTTATTTTTATTTTTTTAATTTATCCTTTTATCATTTAATTTGTTTGATAATTGACCTTATTTATTTTATTTGGTTTTTTTCTATGCGTGAGGTATCACAATCTCACAACCCAAAAAAATTGTTGAGAACTTTAATAACATATAAAGAATATCATTTCATAATATAAACAACTAAACAAGCATTAAATTTTTTAACATAATAGTTTTTTTTAGTTTTTTTTATCATTATTTTTTGTAAATTATATTATTAAATTAATCAACATTGTAACACGGATTCTTTGTTTTTTTCTCCTCTGAAAATGCGATCATTGTATGAGTTGTTTTTTAAATTTGATTCGGCCATGATAAGCGCAGAACACCTTATCTAGTTTACCACTGCACGAGAGATGAGAAAGCCTCTCTCTCTTTTTATCGCAATAACCATCTCAAATTCCAATGGTACTGTGTTAACAAAAAGGGTAACCTAACAAAAAGCCTTTTTTTTTTTACAAGGAACCTAAGAAAATCCAAAAAGCCATGAACAAGAATCTATTGTTAGTTGTAACAACAACAACGTTAGTGGCCATCGTCTCAATTCTCCTAACAAGTCCAACTAAACTCCTTGGACCACCTACCATCCCGACATCTAATGACCATCTTCACTCTGCAAAGATCCTTCATGTCAGCGGAGCTGTAGGGCCAGAGAGCTTGGTTTTTGATCCCAATGGGGAAGGACCCTATACTGGTGTTGCTGACGGTAGAGTTCTCAAGTGGATTGCAGGAGATGATGGTAGTGGAAGCTGGACTGATTTTGCCACCACCAGTTCTAATCGGTAACAGCCCATGAAGCAAAGTTTGTGTCTTTTATTGTTTATTGGATTATTTTTACTTGAGTTATCAAAACTAGTGTTTGTTTTGATTGTTTGGTGTTAAATTGTGCTCCTTAATCATGATTGGCCAGCAAAGATCTTCCTCTTTGAGCAGCGGAGGAATGGAAAAGAGAGTATTTTTAGTGAAAAAATTTGACTGTGTGCATGATTGCTTTTGCAAATTTATATTTTCATGAAGGGCTGAAGTCGTTTTAGATCAAATTTGGAAATTTTCTTGTTCTAGAGTTGTTGCTTAGATTGTGCTGATAGGGATTGCAGTAAGCACCTTTTTTCTTGTTATTACATCGCATCTTGTCAAATACTGTTAATTGGATATCTGAGCATCCGTTGCAATTGACTCTGATTGTATTTCTTTTCATGTAGCTTTTATCAACAAATAAAAGATTCAGCTTTTCACAAGTTGAGAGCGAATTTGAATGCATAAGCAAAAAGAAATCACATGAATGAGTTTTTGAATGGAACGAAATTGTTCCACGGGTAGGATTGCTTAAGGGGCTGTATTTGATTCTAGAAAACAGTAGTTGATGCCGATAATTGTTGGTTTAGATTTCAGTTTGTTCAACCATCTAAGTGCATAGAGCTCGTTACTTCCTTCTGCCTTTCCCTTGTCAAGGAAGTGGATTGGTGGTAGCTTTGTCTAGTTAACTGGCTGCTTGAAATGTAGTTGCTGGATTTGTTGACTACTTCAAATGGTTTGATACAGTGGTGGTATTCAATTGTGTGGAAAGTGTAAATTCCCTCTGTTTCATAGACCGAGAGGACTCACTATCAGGAATACACACTGGATTTTTTTATTTATTTTTTCTATCATACATTATAAAGTTTCACATTTTTTTGACTCACCGCAAATCTCAATTTGCAAGGAACGAGTGTGTTCGCCCATTTGCTCCTGAAATGGAACATGTCTGTGGAAGGCCATTAGGACTAAGATTTGATAAGAAAACTGGAAATCTCTACATTGCTGATGCTTACTTGGGTCTTCAAGTTGTTGGTCCAACTGGAGGTTTAGCCACGCCAGTTGTCACTGAATTAGAAGGCCAACCCATGCGCTTCACCAATGATTTGGACATTGATGAGCAGGAAGATGTGATTTACTTCACAGATACGAGCATGGTCTTCCAAAGAAGGTACTTTAAGCATAGAAGAGCATGTATTTGCTTTTATTCTCAAGGCATGAATGTTGTGATATTTAATAGTTTTCTCCTGTGGCGGTGGGGGTGAATTTATCAGGATATTTGGCTTAAACCTTGAATTCTATTTGTAGACTTGAGAAACCTGTGCCATTAATACCAGTTAAAAGAAAATTCAGTGAGAATAATACATGTTGAAATGCAAATATTTTAAAATTGAAGCCTTAAATGGCCTATGAGTTTGAGCATTTTAGATGTCAAACTTATTGCATAGCTATGGAAGTTTAAGACTATTGTAGAGAACCTAAGCGGATTTTCATAGTTAACAGTATCGAAGTTTCCTCTAAAGATATCTTAAAGGAGGAGATACCACTTGCTATTTAAAAAGGTCAGAAGAATGCCAGATTGAAGGGTAACAGGAGACCAGGCCATTTATTTCCTTTATGCCTTTATTTGCAGAGAGGTGTGGTTGCATTCAGATTAACCTTCTGATTTTAATTACCCCTACTTATTGCATTTAGAAGTTTTTTGGTGGGATAGAAGCATAACAAATTTCATTCTTCTATTTGTATCCTGAGTTTTTTTTTCTCCAAAAACATACGCGGTCTGTTCATTCTTTCTTTTTATTTGTTTATATTTTTTTATTGGCAGACAATTTATTTTATCACTCCTGACCAAAGACAAGACGGGTAGGTTACTGAAATATGATAAATCAAGCAAAGAAGTAACCGTCTTAGCACGAGGCCTCGCTTTTGCCAATGGTGTTGCATTGAGCAAGGACTCTACCTTTCTGCTAGTAGCTGAAACCACAACTTGTCGGATTTTAAGGTTTTGGCTTCATGGCCCTAATGCTGGAAAGTCTGATGTTTTCACCGAGCTTCCGGGATTCCCAGACAATATCAGAAGAAATTCAAAAGGGGAGTTCTGGGTGGCTTTGCATTCTAAAAAGGGACTTTTTGCGAAGGTGGTGCTTTCAAATTCATGGATTGGGAAAACATTGTTAAAATTTCCACTCAGCTTCAAGCAACTGCACTCACTGTTAGTAGGAGGAAAGGCACATGCAACTGCCATAAAGCTGAGCGAGGAAGGGAAAGTTCTGGATGTCTTAGAAGACTGCGACGGAAAAACATTAAGGTTTATTAGTGAAGTAGAGGAGAAGGATGGTAAGCTCTGGATTGGTTCAGTACTAATGCCTTTTCTTGGCACTTACAACTTGTAATCGAAACGTTTCGCAGAAAGCTCCTGTGTAAGAATTTTGCCCCAACTTTCCTTCTCATTTCCTTGTGGTTAGAAAACAACTAGAGTAATAAAGAAAGAAAAGGGTGAACAAGCAGGCTGTATGTCATTTTTCTTGTGTAGCCCCCAACTTCAATGGTGCTGATATGAAGAAGATTGAGGAGATGGGGATTTTCTGATTTTCCGAATTATATTTTTCTAATTATATTTTAAGAAAATAATAAAATTCCGAGTTTTCTGGAATAATTAGAGTATCTTTTTGGTTCATTGTAATTTATTTCTTTTCCAACCAGGCAACAAATTACTTGTATATTTATGAATTTTTTTTTTATTTAGAATAATTTGGATTTTCCAAAATTCTTGAACCCTTACCAATTTTCTCCAAAATAATTTCGGAGAATTACCTGAATTTTCCATTTTCAAAAACTTTTAACCAAATTATCTCAGAAAATTTAAGTAATTCATTTTTTTTTACTAGTGTTCGCCCTTCAATTCAGGTTGCTGCGATTCCTATATACCAGTTTTAACAGGATGTGTCAGTTTATTTGTGTTTAAAAGATGTTATGAAAAAATTTAAATTTTTATTTGTTTTAAAATAATTTTTGGTGATTTTTAATTATTTTGATGTATTAATATTAAAAATTAATTTTAAAAAATAAAAAATATATTATTTCAATATATTTCTATACAAAAAGTACGGCAATACCTTTCTGATTGAATTTTAAAATCTAAAGAATAAAAATCTAATGCATTAATGGCCATCCACACTTTCTAATGTTGAGATGACATTAACAGATGATAAAGGTATGTTTGTTTTCATGTTTTAAAAGTTTTTTAAAAAAAATTAATTTTTTTTTATTTTTTTTATTTTATATTAAAGTTTTTTAAACAAGTTTGTTATCAAGAAAATAATAAACAAAATGATTCAAAACTATGAAATAACAGAAGATTAGTCGAATCAAATCATGTCAAAAATATATTTTTTATAATCTCATAATTTTTTAATTTTTTGGAAAATATATTAAAAACATGGCCAAAAAAGGAGTTGCGGTGTGAATATTAGAGAAATGTTGTGTTGGCATAGTTTAACTCATGCCTTATGATTGGGCCCAAATATGGAGCATGAATTTATTGAATGGGATTGGGCCCAAATATGGAGCATGAATTTATTGAATGGGATTGGGCCCAAATATGGAGCATGAATTTATTGAATGGGGGTACTTTAGCCATTAATTGACTTAAAGGCCAATAGAGGGTTCGATCTCTTTGAAAGAAAGTATTTGTTATTGATATCATTTAGAGTCATCAATATCATTATACAATATTAGGTTTTTTTATTCTAGACGGATAATATGTCTTTCCAAACTAATATTCTTACAAAATATACAAAAATACAAGCACAAGATTATTGAATGTCCAATGGACTTGTTTATTTTTGTGTTTCAAAAATATTTTAAAAAAATTAATTTTTTTTATTTTAAATTAATTTTTTTGTATTTTCATATTTTTTGATTTATTAATATAAAAAATAATTTTTAAAATATAAAAAAATATTATTTTAATATTTTACCTAAAAAAACATTTCAAAAATAATCACAACTATAACTATATCCTCTAACATTCTTTTAGAATTGACTAGAAGCTGAATCATACAAGGATATCGAAGCACGACTTTTTTAAAAGTTGAAAAAAAAAAAAAGGTTTATGTTGACTTCGCAAGCATCATCCCCACTGTAGGGATCAAAATCAATTTTTTGAATTTAGCCTACCGAACTTTTATTTTGAGATAAAAAACTATCAACGTTTAAGTTAACTATCTAGGTGGTGGTTCAGTAGTAAGAATTTGGAATCAAGAGGTTTGCTCCCTCTGTGGTCTCATGTTCGAGCTCTGTGATTGCTCATATGATAGCCACTGGAGGCTTACATGATCGTTAACTTTAGGGCCTGTAGAATTAGTAGAGGTGCGCGCAAGCTAGCCCGGACACCCACGTTAAACTAAAAAAAAATTGTAGTGCCCATTTAACTTTATGAGTTTTCTTGAATGGCTTACATATATCTTTTTCGTCCTTGTTATTATTAGAATTAGAATTTTTTAATTTTAAATTATTTTTTTATCATTTTAATATATTAATTTTAAAAATTAATTTTAAAAAATTAAAAAAAGTATTTTAATATATTTCAAATAAAGTCTATATCTTTTTAAAACCTTTCCTTTGAGCTGTGACCTCTGATTTCATATAACTTGACATGAAATTCTAAAGAAATTGACAAGACATTCACGTTGTGGTCGATGTTGAACGGGACTCAAAAGTTAGCACTGAATTACATTAATTAAAGACCATTTTGACCAATGTATTATAAATATGGAGCCACCTCGTCTACTATACGGGAGTAACATGAGCTGTTCGAAATGACATTTATTTTTTCACATTAAATTTAATTTCCTCCACGTTTAGATATTAACTAAATCATTCACACACAAAAAATAATCTTTTTCTAACAATCTGGCCTTGGATTTGAATCATAAAAAGATATCATCATAGATTCATTCATATATGAGCCCAAGGTTCATGAGGAATTTAATTTATGGACAATTTTTAATTTAATAGTGCTTGCCAAGCATCATGAGTTGTTGTCAATATTCCAATGACATATGGAAACACTTTTTTCTGTCAAAGAAGAAGAAATCCAACTTAACAACATCTGATCCATTTGAAACCAGGTTTGTCAAACCTGGTTTGAGGCTCTAGATTAGGCTCTACTTGATTGGTTTCAGCATTAAAAACATGTGGAGAAGAAGCTGGCTTGGTGACTTTGACATGAAAGTTAAGATTAATTTTACGTAGCCGTTCAAAATTGATGTGAATTGAATACTCTAACTGAGATAAGTGGATGAAGTTGGTTTGACAGAGAAAGACTGACGAGAGTTAGGCATGACGAGGGATAGCAAGGTAGAATGAGAAAGAATAGAAGGTTGAGAAGTCGTCGAAATAAAAAGAGATGAGACTGCCATGTACTGGATTTGCTCTAATAGCATGTTTAAATAGAAAAAAGCTGCTATATTCATTGAATGTGTTGTGTATAAATACAAATTACTACTTAGATCGAAGAAATGTGGCTCGCTAGTGCTCCCAATTGCCCATGCGGCGTGTACTTAGACGGTTAGACCGATAGACGTGAACATTTCATCAACATAAAATAGTAAAACCTAACACGTGGATTTTGAGATTTAGCTTGCATAATTAATTGGGGATATTCAAGGTATAATCCCACGTTAATTATTTTAAAATATGAATAACGAATAAAAGTTTAATGTAGTTATTTCACATACGGACGAAGTCTTGTCTAATTGGTGTTTCCAACACAAAAACTTGTCTCATCGTGTGTATTTGGTTCTTGGCCTCTCGATTATCTAAATCTCCTTCCCGGATCCTCTTCGCCGTAGCCATGGCTGCAAAGCTATTCTTAACAGCAACAATTGTAGTTCTAATATCAGCCTTGATTGCAATTAATCATGAGTGTTTGTATCAACCATCTGTTATAGAAAAAGGCCACAGCCAGCTTTGGGAATGGGAAACTCTTTCACTCGATGGTGCAACCGGACCTGAAAGTTTTGCTCTCGACCCACTTGGCCAGGGACCCTATGCCGGAATATCCGACGGTCGAATCATCAAATGGGAAGAACACGAAAGGCGTTGGATCAATTTTGCAATTACTTCTCAAAAGAGGTACTTAATTTATATACAATGCACCTGCACTTTTTTTCAATCTATATACAAGGCACCTGCACTTCCCAAAAGAAGGAAATGTATATGAAAAAGGAAATCAGTGAAGGAGATGATATATACCATTGCATGCCTGGCCTGGATCGATACTAGCTATATATGTTTATTTTTTGACAATTATCTTTAGTTCTGTGGTTATTAATCGATAGTGAGAGTTAGTTAACCTTAACCACATTCTTTTTTCTTTTTTTTTTAACCCGGGGTGTCCGGGCCAGCTTACACGCACCATAACGAATCCCCGGACCCACTGAACACCCTGCAAGCCTAGTAGGCAGGTAAGACACAGCGGGGATGACAGACGTGCACGCTGAGGCTCGAACCCAGATGACAGAGACAAGAAAACCTTGCCTCTACCGCTGGGCTACAAGCCTCGATGCACCTTACCAACATTCTTGTAATTACAAGTCTACAATGTTGATTTAATGTTTTTTACTTTGGAATTATCGAATTGGGCCAAGCAACCTTTTTCTTGGCTTCCCAATAGTCAATAGAACAGGGATGATTCTTCTTCCAACATTATATATATAGTAGCTAAGAAATAACCTCTCTCTCTCTTTTTAGAAGCTACTGCAATCTTAACATGTATAGTACTTTAGCACTTTGCACACAAGAGACATGTATCTAGAGAGAAGAAAACGTGGAATTAGATCCATTGTCAATTGGCTTGGAGTAGGTTTAGGAATGGAGTGGTTGTTTTTTAAATTGTTTTTATTTATAAATATATAAAAATATTTTTTTAAAAAATAATTTTTATTTATAATAGTTTTAAATGTGATACCAAACTAGATCTTGGTACGTTTACACTACTTTGTATGTTACATCAATCTTCCGTTGCAAATTAAATAACTAAGAAGAGGAAAACCAACAAAAAATAAAATGAAAACTACTGTTAAAAGGATGAAAAAGATGCCAGCACCATGGTTTGGGACAAAAAAATTAAATAGATATCACATCAATGATGGAATATTAAGAGTACAATATCTTACAAAAGTATCTAATATTTATTGTTGATTAGAGTCCAATATCGAGTTATTTAGTTCTAGTAAAAGCACGAAAAATGTATAAAAAAGATTACATATTAATTACTATTTTTAGATGATTGTTTCTTAGTGATTAATCAAGATTTTATTTAATAAAAATTAATCATTTATTGAATGATTTCAATGTTATTCATACGAGCTAATATTCTTATTTTTTTTCAATTCAAAATGAGTTAATTATATATTGTCTAAATAAAAGAATAAATTAGTTTCATTTCCCCTCATATAAATGATTTGACATACTTTCAGTGAGAAAATAAACAAATCCATTTAGCATCCTTAAAAAATTATTATGTAGTCTTTCAAACTCTTATTCTATAATGTATTTGAAGGGGTTAATATATAATTTTGTAAGTAAATATTGAATAGCCTATACAATTATCTTGGGACTAGAATTACCTGCCCTAGGATAGCTCCACTCCCTCCCCAAAAAATAAATAAAATAAAATAAAAATGGAGCAAGAATACTCTGGGGTCGCCAATAAAAATGCAATCCATGTGAGTTCTAACCATTAATTTCCTCAACGAATTAAATTCTAGTGATAAGAACGTCAGCTTCACTTGCGTGCATAATTAAGGGAGAACACATGTATGGTTTGTAAACGCCTATGGTGCGTTCTTGTTTGCTCAAAATCAATGAAGAAAATTAGGAAATACCATGTTCGATGATCTTTTCAAAACACAAAAGAAATGTCCAGATCCAAATGCGTGTTTAATTTCATCTAATCTAATTATTAAATTCAAAATTAATATTGATAAAGTTTTGAATCCCATTGCTTGTGTTCTTTGAGGACACAGAAAAAAAATAAAATCCATTAACTACATTTCAAGGAGAATATAATACCTTTATATAAATTAAGAAATAGTGATAGTAGTTTGAATGTCTGCTAGAGAAGCTAGTAAAATACATAAATATTCCATATTTTTTAAGTAATTAGCAAAGAAATTCGAGTATAAGACCTAGAGTGAAAATTTAATTGGGTCCAAATATATTGAGATTCTTCTTAATTTCCCAACCAATCATAAATGAGAGGGAGAAATTGTTATTGTGTCTATAACCCTATATATATACCAATAAATAATAAAGCAAAAACGCACCCTTTTACCTCTTGCGTACAACAAGAACAACTCCTAATGCACATAAACTCTTCTTTCTTGAACCACCAAGAACACTTTTCTTTTTTCATAACTATGGCCACGAAATTCTTGTTCATGGCCATACCTCTTCTTCTCTCCACCTTAGTCATTGTTATGTTGTCCTCTGAAACATCCAATTTGGAACCTCTCTCCGACGCCAAAGTTAGTCAACTTAATGAGATTCCGATTGTGGGTGCCATCGGGCCTGAAAGTTTTGCATTTGATTCGCTTGGAGAGGGTCCCTATACCAGTTTGTCGGATGGCAGGATAATCAAATGGCAAGGAGATAAAAAAAGATGGATAGATTTTGCTGTAACTTCTCCAAACAGGTATGTATCTAAACAACAACCTTAAAACAGAACCATTTTAACGTTGGTATAAGATTAAAAAGCTGATGGCTAACTAGGCAGGGCCGGAACTACGATATTAGGTTTTAGAGGGTAAATTAAAAAAAAATACTTAATTAAAGTTTCACTTCTTTCTCCATCGATGGTATCATCTACTCCGTAAATTTGCCAATGAAGCATTGATTTAGCTGTTAATTATTGAAAACTTAATTAAGTCGTAGGATAGTTGAAGTAATTAACAAGTATCGAGTCTAATATTATTGAAATATAAAATACTTAATTCACCAAAAAAAAATATTGCATGCCATTTATACTAAATAAACAATAAAAAGTTGTTGTTTCTTAGAATTAAACAACAATTTATCCATGTATAAAAAATAAACAACAATTGAAATTAGTCGTCGTCTTAAATTGTTGAAGGAGAATGATAATGATTAATGAAATCCAATTCCAAATGGAATTGCACTTGTGACAATTCCTATATCGAATCAAACAATTTCTTCTTTTTTTTGTGGGATTTTTATATAGAATTGAATAGTTTAATTCCTTAATTTTAAAAGGATTTTTGTATTGACTAGCTCTAACAAGTTGAGAGTCACGATTTCAAACAGGGACGGCTGTGG
>Ga0307518_10001818_pt1 | contig 15766 bp, 10 predicted proteins | sample 25_EM_MG_FD_203889 | JGI IMG/M metagenome (GOLD analysis project Ga0307518, IMG submission 203889) | Populus trichocarpa ectomycorrhiza microbial communities from riparian zone in the Pacific Northwest, United States - 25_EM | ecosystem: Host-associated > Plants > Roots > Unclassified | place...
AACTTTATCACTTGACGTGGATGGTGAATGGAAGGTATAAAGAGTCTACATAGTACCTTGAATAATTACCTTGAATAAAGTGATTAGGTAGTTACTAGAAGTTATCTTGAATGAGATGTGTGGGTAGTTACTAGAAGTTATCTTGAACTTTCTTATTTAAAGAAGGTGGCAAGACAACTAAGAAGAACAACAATCAACAACAACTCAACAAAACAACAACAACTACATTGCAGTTCAATCAAGTTCACAATATCTTCAAAACCTGTTTATCAAGAAAACATGTAATTATAGGCTGATAACCAGTAGACTATAGCTTGTAGGCGGTAATTCTATAGGCAATAACTTTGTAGGCGATAAAACAATAGGCGATAACTTTATAGGTGATAGTTAAATAGGCTTGTAATTTCCTTTACAATCAGTAAGCTTGTAGTTTCAATTCCATAAACTAAAAATACCAAAAAGATGTTTCATTATTCAGGAGTTCCAATTCATAGATGTAATCAGAGTATAAATCATTCTATGAATGCAAATATTCATTTTCTAAGTTACTAAGTTTACTTTACATTCAAGTTGTTTTAATTATTTAGTTACTTATTCAGTTGAACTATTGTTTGTATAAAGTGGATTTAATTATATTAATACTCGTATAAACCTGTAATATAAATTTAGAATTACATGAGTGGATCTAGAACTAAATTTAGAGTTCAAATCCAATTCACTTAAAACTCCAATATGAAGTTATAAAGTCTTTTTAATTGAGATAGACACAAAATAACTTATATCAAACAACTCTATTAAGAAATTGCCAGTCATACAAGTTTTTTTAGAAGTAGATCCTTTTTATATTTTGGTTATTCAAACAACCATGAAGGCTATTTATGTTTTATTTCAGTTATGTATCACTTATACAGTTGTAAACATGTAAGATTTGATGAGAAAGTACACAATCATCATCTTTATATTTATCTATTGCTAATCTTGTGACTAACTCTCCTTTATAAATGCCTAGTTCGTTCAATATCTACTAATTCAATCAATAATGTACTTGCTACTTCTACCACCCCAGCTTAAGCTTTTATCCTTGACAAAACACATTAAATGAGTTTAAGACCTAGCATTATGAAGGAACATGCTCACATTGCATCAATTAAGCATGCTACTTTAGTTGAAACTACATGTTATACACTGGCAGTTAAATATCCAAAATGGTGTGCTGCAATATATGAGTAAAGAGATTACTGCTCTTATCAAGCATGAGACACAAAAGTTGACACCTCTACCAAAGAAAGTTAATGTCCTTAGAAATAAATAGGTATTCAAAATTAAATACAATCTTGATGATATTGTTGAAAGGTGACATGAAGCATAAACAACATGAAGGGATTAATTATACTACTTCATTTCCATCCAGTATGAAGGCTACTACCGTTAAGACAGTTTTTGACTTAACTATTTTTATTGGGTGACTATTGCGTTAACTGGATATTTCCAATGCCTTTCCAAATGGAAATCCTGATGATGTTTACATGGCATAACCTTATAGCCTTATTAATTAATACTTCTTAGGTTAATCGAAGAGTTGAAGAAATCAGTTTATGATAAACATGAAAGGCATAATATCATATATTAAGCTATTTTTCTCATTTCTATTGGTTTTGAAGGTCTCATATCGATTCATATTTTTGTATATACAAAGATAATGGTTTAGTTCTATATCTGTCAGTGTATGTTTCTTTTAAGGAGCAATTTCCTTTATTTATCAATATATTTAGAAACTTGCAATACAATTCAATCTTAAAGATTTAGGCCAACTCCACTACTTTCACTATCAGAAAATTAGCAAATACTAATGGAAATGTCGACGAAAAATTTTCCATTAGTAATTTTCAATTGAATCAGCGATGGATCAATTTGTCAAAAATTAAGGTTCATATTTCTAATGGAATCGGTGATGGACCACCCATTTTGTTGAAACATTACAAATGGTTTAGGGATGATTGAATTGGTGACATAATAGTTTGTTAAAAATTAAGCTTTTTATTTTTGATGGAATCAGTGACATAATAAAAATATTAAAAAAATTTAAAAATTTTATCGGCATTGATGACATGTTAAATTTAATAATGGAATTGCTGATGGGAATTCCATTGGCTAATTTAAAATGAAGTAACACTTGACAATCTATCCTCCCTTATTTCTTCTTTTCTTTCAAATCAAATCCTTCATTTCCTCTAGATTTCTAGCCCTAATCGCAATCAAACTCGGTCTCTCTCCTACTATCTACCATTTTCATCTTAATTTAGGTAATGGTCTCTTTTTTTTTTTCCTTTTTTTCATTCCCCTCATTCTTATGAATGGACAATGGTTTCAATGTTAGGAAGGGAAGAGAGGGTTTGCATTTCTTCTCCAATTCTCTTCAATTAGAGATCATGGGTGATGTAGGTGTACCATAAACTTCATAAAATCCACTTAAATTAGGTGAAATTAAAGTGTAATTAAGAGGTTAGAGTAGTTACATAGGGTTAATTCAATTGTTAGAGAAATGTGCAAAAAGTAAAAAGGATTGCTCTTAGATTTCCATCACAAAACCCATTGAATTTGTGTTAATTAGAAATGGTAAGACATCAAATTTTAATTAATTTCATTTCTATTCTTTGAATTTGAAGGATATCTTTAATTGTAGAAATGTGGAGAGTATGTTAGGGTTAGTTGAAGTGAATACAGAAATGTTAGTCTGGTTGAGTTATTAGAGACTATTTTTGGTGATGGCATAAATTAGAACACAAATTGATGTAATTAAGGCCAACCATGGATTTCCAAGCCTTGGGTGGTCGGTCTTGATTGTGAAAATTTGAAAATTCCAAAACTTGGCATGAATTTGTGTTAGTAGTATATGATGATGATATGTGTGTTTAAGTTTGATTGTAATCTTTAGAAATTGGTTGTACTGTGTTTGGGTCATTGTTGATGTGTTTTGGGAAGGTTAGGTATGTTTAGTTTCTATATAAATGATGGTTTAAATTAAATGCACAATGTGTTTGATGAAATAAATAAATGAAACTAGATTTAATAAATGTCTTTTCATGAAGACCCAAATGTGTACCTTTTCCCTAATAGGTATATATTGATTGCATATAATAGAGGCAAGATGTGTATTCAATATATTATCCTATAAGGCCTTTTAGAATGGGTTTTTAAGTTAATTAAATTGGTCAAGCTATTATCATTTGTAATTTTTCTAATCAGTAGCAATCATTTTCAAAGTGTTCATTCTTCTTCTATCCATGATAGCTATGGAAATGAATAGAAAACTACTATAGTTGTTGATATGCTTAGGGATGCATTGTTTCATCAATTTTGTTTTGAAGTTTTTCGAAAGAATTTCCTTTTGTTCTTAACTTTATGTAAGTTCAGGTTATTATGGATATAAGAATAATGCTATTTTATTTCTATGCATTATGTTAATTGTAATTTAAATATACAAATGTGTAAACCCTCATGTAAACGTAAGACTGAAAGTGATATGATTTCAATGAGTGATGGAAATCAAGATTAGAAATAATAGATAAATAATGATATATAATGGAAGGGATGACCTCCATAAAATGAATTTTGGTTTAGAATTCATAAGGACAGAGAAACTGGTAATGTGTTTTGATGGATAAAATAATGAGAAAATAACAAAATGTTTCTAAGAAATAAGTGAGGTATTATAGAATACATTATAATAAAGGATAAAGCAATGAAAATGGTAGGACTGAAGATGCAAGCACCGATAAAAAATCAGTGATGTTATTTTGAAACGGTAATAAGCCCGATAAATAAATAAAGGTGGAAATTCTAAAATGAATATATTCTAAAATAATAAAATGACCTTAAGAGTTTAGAAAGAAAATTGATATGATTTTATGTGAAGATTGAACAAGAAAATTTGGATCGTTGACGAAAAAGTCAAGAACTGACCAATCCAATCATCGGATCGGGATGAAATTTTGCATGAAATGAATTAATATGTTTTCCTACCTTAGTTAAAGATCTCATCCCAATCGAAGTTCGGTAAAGACTAACGATTTAAGTAGAAATAAACCAGATAGTTTACATGAAAAATAAAATAAAATACATAAATGTATAAATGAGGGACAAAATTGTAATTAGGGGAAAAGGTGCCTATAAAACTGCAAAGAGACCACCAGCTCAAAAAAAGAAAAAAAAAAGAGAGAGAGACAATATTCGGGTAAAGAGAAGTGCAGAATTTAGCGAAACCAATAATGATCAGGTGGCCATATCTCTGGAATCCAACATTGGATCATGCTAAGTGTTTTATATATTGTTCTTCTCACACGCCTCTACTAATTGACTGGAGGGATTGGAAGGAACACAATCCGTTTGACAGAAATTATCATTGGAAATGTCCTGGAAAATAAAAGGAAATACACATGCAGGGCAGTTTTGGTTGTCGGCTGATTTCTCTCTCTTCCACCTTTGGATCATGCTCATTCTTGGATATGTGGTGTGCCTAGATGTTGCCTGCATTCTGGACAGTGGAGATCGGAATATCATTCTCCGGCAAGGTTGCATTATGCTGAATAGTAGCTCGTCCATTTTCAAGTTAGCTCGGTTTTATTCAGATCTAGGGAGATCCACTCGTTGGATCATTTTTATTTTGAGATATGTTATGCACAACTCTATGATATATATTCTGACTGTTGGATTTGAAACAATAATCAGAGGTTGATGACTTATTGCTTTTTGAAGCTATTGCTGCAAAATTTAGTAAGCTTGATTAAATACGTGTTTTGATGAAATTAGAATTGTATGGATGTAGGGTTTATGGAATATGTAATGGTAAAATATGTTCTTGTTATTAGTATTGTTATAGATTAATTGTGTATTCTTTATATGAGGGGAAAAATGATTATTGTGTAAGAATATGAAGGAACATTGCTATATGAACATGTTGATTGAATAAAAAGCTAACTTGTTTGGTTGTGTGGATATGAATGGGGTGAAACCATGAAGAAATTAAAATGAAAGAAATTTGGAAAATAGAACATATTTAAAGCTAGCCATAAGTATTTTTGGCAAATTGGTTAGTTAATGAAGATTGTCATGGATTCCAACTAGTAGGGTGAAATTATTGTTGGATAATGATATCAGAATATTAATTGTTAAGGTTTGTCGTATATGTTTAATTGCACGAGGAAAAAGTGAAAGAAAATGAATGGTTCGTCATTTTGTTGTATTAATAATGCTAAACAAGGATAATAACATATATAGTGTGTGTAGAAAAAAATAATAGGAGAAATCTTAAAAGGATGGGTTTCCTTATTTGGCCTAATCTCTTGCTATATTGTGGAGGTAGGGAAATTGTTTGAATGTTTTGCTTTAAAATTTGTTTGAATTTGTGATTTAATGATGCCAAATGACCTAGGATAATGTTGTTTTTGCATGAAAATAAGTTGGAAGTTGAAAAAGATTTTCAAAGGATGAAAATCCTCGTTGTCCAAAATTTTACCTATAAAGGAGGGGCTATTGTGATTGTTGATTTTGAGCCTTAAAACAAAATAATTTGGAGTTGGTTTCTTCATAAAAGTTGTATTTCTATGTTTTAGCCTTTCATAGAGATAAATCACGCCCAAAACTGAGTTTGACAACTTTAGTTATGATTAAAATACTAGATAGCGTTCTGAGTTGGTTAAGCTAAATTGATTAGAATTAGATAATTTTTAATCTTTGCTTGGAATTGTTGTTGGGTGATGGTTTTGATAACAAAATTATAAGAATGAAAATAAACATGAAAATGGGTAAGAGTATGAGATCCTAAAAAAAATTCCTTGTGATTGGTTTGAGAATACTAGTTAAATGAAAATTAAATAAAGTTGTGATGTTGGTTGTATTGTTGATAAAAACTTAATCCCTGGTGGTACAGAGGAAGCTGTGGGGACTGGAAAATTACATGGAGTGGAAGCACACACACATACTTTAGGTAGGTGCATTGCACCTTGTCTTTTAATTTGTGTAAACTTATTGATAAATTTTACAATTTATTGTTTTATTGTTTCGATAATATTGGAATGAATATAAGTACCTTAAGTGCTTTGATGTGTATCGACTAGTTATGATATAATTGAAATGGATACAAGTATCTTACATACATTGATATGTATTAAACGTGTGATGATATTGTTGGAATGAATAAGAGTACCATGCATGCAATGATATACCTTCATTAGTTAGGATGATGTTTAAACGAATATGAGTATCTTGCATGCATTGTTATGTATCAAATTAATTTTTTTTTATTAGGATAAATACAATTACCTTACATTGATAGACATTGAATTTGTCATGATAACCTTGGAATAATGTAACTATCTTATATACCTCAATATGGATTGGGTATACACAATGACTTAGAGATTAAGGGAGAAATGATAGATAATTGGTCATTATAGTGTCGGTGGCTAAGGATATATTATAATGATACTTGACACTACGATGAGGGTGACCAAGGTTACGTGAATGATGCTTAGTGATCGTAATGTCGATAACTAAGTTTGTGTGTGAATGATACTTAGCAACCGTGGTTACAATACATATGGGGTCTGGATAACTAATGGTATCAATGAGGTTTCGTTGGTACCGGCATTTCAGATGGCATTGATTAGCTATCCGGGTTTGGATAGATAATGGTATCAATGAGGTTTCATTGGTACCAGCATTTCAAACGATATTGATTAGCTATCCGGGTTTGGATAACTAATGGTATCAATGATGTTTTATTGGTACCGGCATTTCATGTGACATTGATTAGCTATCCGGGTTTGGATAGCTAATGGTATCAATGAGGTTTCATTGGTACTGGCATTTCAAATGATATTGATTAGCTATCCGGGTTTGGATTGCTAATGGTATCGATGAGGGTTCATCGGTGCCGGTATTTCTTAAATTGATTAGTCGATCCTGAGAAATTGAGTCACTAATGATGTTAGTAAAGATTACTAACATCAACATGGTTACTCCTGGTTCAGTGAAAAAGATAAGTTGATTAACTATTTTGGGTCGGGAATAGTTAATGATATCAACGAGTCACATTGGTATCGATAACCATTTCTGGTGTGATTAACTACTCCAGGTAAGGAGGCTAATGATGTCAAGGGTTCCTTACATCGACAACTTTGATGGTAAACCAGATATGAATAAGATTTGATTAACTATTCCGAGGAATGAATAGTTAATGATACTAATCGGTTGTATTAATATAGGCACGTGAATGTAATTGACTAGTCTAGCCCAATATTAGAAGACTAATGATACTAATGAGATTTATTAGTGTCGGCGATTTCCTTCCATAAATTTAAAGGGAAAATGTTGATTAGTTATTCCAAAAGAATGAGATAAGCTATTGATATCAAGAGAGGAATATCTTGGTATAAAGTGAGAATTGATTTATAATGAGATGGTGTTCGAAAATCGTTGAGCTGTGTTGAGATTTTCAAGATGAAATTATTCTCAACAAATAGGATATGATATTAGATGAATATTGGTAATAGATGGAAAATGCATGTTGTAAAAGAGGTTTGTACCTAATTTTATGTCTAAAAAGAAATTCTATGAAGATTATTACTTATCATTGTTATTGTTTGTTACTACCTTTTAATATTTATGTGTATGTGTTAATTTTTATTTTCAGGTCCATTAGGGTCGCATCAGAAATGATATTGGTTTAGTTACCTTTTTCTTTTGACCATGTAATTATTTGTAAATTAAGAGTCTTATCTCCTAAAACTTGAAATGTAATATTAGTCTTTAAATTTGAATGTATGACTTTAATCTAATGTGTGTAACTCTAAGTACCTATTTAACCATGCATGTTTATAGTTGAAATCAAATCTTTCACTTGAATTACATTATATGATGTTATTGAATAAGATGTGTTGTGTTGATGATGATGAGAGGGTTGAGATCTAGGACAATTGGATCGGAATGTTAATTAAAATTGAAAGTGTAATGTGATTTTGTCGATAACTTGAGACCTTCCAATATAGGGGAGACTCTGCTGACATTTTGGTAGAAATTTTGGTGGAACATGTATATCTAAAAACAATTACCTGAAAATTTTCAATGTATCGCGAAAAAGGATGTAGAAAATCAGGGTTATTACAAATTTGGTCACCAATTTTCCCAATCTTATACATTTTAGTCCTCCAACTTTTCCACTTGTCATCTTGGTCCCCACCACCAATCTTGAACAATCATCTAAGCTTTCTTCATGTATGTCCTCTTGTATTTTTTTATTTTTTATTTATTGTTTATACATATTTTTTTTTATGTGTTGTCAAAAATAGATAACAACAATGTCCTTTCCAATTCATTCTTAACAGGGAGGAAACACTTCAGCAAGAGCTTATTTGTATGTGCCATATAAAACTACTAACAATGACTCAATTCTAAATCATTACAAAAAAAAACTAAAAGGGCTCAGCCTTTTCCTGTAGCATGTGAGTAGAAACACTGTGGATTCAAGCAATGTATTAACCATTTTGTCCTTCAATGCACTGAAAAATTGCCTTGGCTTCAGGGGCAGAGTTGTCTTTTTCAGTGGATTAAAATGTTATTTGTCAATTGATCAGGGTTAATTTAGTAAATATATATTTTTTATATACAATGAAATTACTTCGTTGCATTTGAAAGCTAAAAAAATAGGCCTTTTATCTAGGGGCTTTTATGTATTTTCTATTTTATTTACATAGTTAAAGGACGATGATATCCTTAAAAGCTAAAAACTTTTGGCCTTACAAAGAGGTTTTTTTTTTCTTTATATATATATTTACAGTGAAATGACTTGTCTAGCCTTTAACTTTAAAAAATCTAAACATGGCAATGAATGGCATTTTTTAGTAATTCTAATTATTAAAATATTAATAAATTAACACATCATCATTCCCCTGCCAAATAGGTGGCGTGTGGGACGTATTACAATGGCCAAAATGTCCTGACTGCCATGTCAAGTGATGACGCAATTATTGGTGTGATGTGTTTGCCTGGTTAGTGGCAGTTCAACGACGATTGGGTTTTTTTCCGTCCCCTTCTTTTTCTCTCTCTCCTATGCATTGGTTTTTGTCTAGGCCTTTAAAAATTCAGATATATCCTTCGGTTTGTGTTTGTTTTAAAGTTGGTCCTTATTCTTTTGATTTCTATTTGTTTTGATTTTAAAGCTTCTTGAATTTTTTTGTTTCAATTTCATCCCTGTGCATTTTATTTCATTGAAATATTGTATCCAATTTGGCCCTCATTCTTTTGATTGCTATTTCTTTATCCTTTGCATTAATTTTTTTTTCATTTCATCCTTTAGAATTTAATTTAATTTTGTTTTGTTTCTAATTTTGGTTCTCATTGTTTTGTGGCTCTTTTTTTTACTCTTTTTCTCCATTTATTTTCTTTCAATTAGTTTTTGTTTATGATTTAGTTCTCATTGTTTTTATTTTTTATATTTGAGAATTTTGCTTTGTTATTTTTTCATGTTTGTGTTCTACAATCATTACCCGGTCCACCAGTTTCGATGATTAACCCGGTTTAAGTTTGATATTTTTTAAAATTCTTTTTAAAAACTTATTTGTTTTTCATTTTCATCATTTGGCATGGACTTATTGGGCCTTGAGCTTCGTAATTTGTTCTAATTTTTTTTGTGAGGTTATCTTTATCTCATGTCTCAGGTTGCAGTATTAAAGTTAAGTTGAGTTGGCTTGGGTTTTTTTGTTTGATCATCCAGTATTTGTTTTCACTTTCGAGTGGACTTTTCTGACTTTTTGAGAGAAACATGGGTTTCCTCAAGTTTTTTTTATGGTCTTTGCTAGATCTACCTCTTTTCAAAAGAATTTTTTTAATTAGATTAAATTAATTTATTTCATTTTCAACATTAAATTTGCTTGGTATTGTCTTGGTTTTTTGTGCTCTTTGTTAGATCTCGCTCTTTTAACAAGAATATTTTAAATTAAATTAATTTATCTCACCTTTCAACATTGAATTTGTTTTATATGAAGCTTTTTAGTTGAGCTTAGCTTCGAAATTTAATGGTTTGTGATTTTAGGAGATTGACCTGGACTTAGAAGGTTCACCCAAATTTACCAGGTTTTCCCCCCTTTGTTTGCTCTTTTTTTTTTGTTTAATCCTCAGATATTTTCTTACTTTTTTTTTCAATTTTTATGAGATTTTCCATTCATTTTCAAGAAAAACACGTGTTACCTAGAGATTTCTTTTTTCAGGTTTTGTTCAATTTAGTGTTTTTATGAGGATTTTTGCTTTTGAATTAAATATAACCATCAAATAGTTTTCGTGCTTTGTTCCAATTACTTTTGAGACCCAGGCCGGCCTAAGCTCCAGGTCCCCTAGGTCACGAGTCAATCCGTTTTTCAATCGTTTTTGATTTTTTTTTTGCATCAAATGGTATATTTTGATTTTTTTCAATTGTTTTTCTTTTTTTTGAATTTGGTCCTCACTCACTTGATTTTTATTTTTATTTTGAATTCTTTTGTGAAGTTGTGGACTTAAAAAATTTCAATTTGGCCCTTTAGTTCAACATTTGATGGTATTTTAGGTTTTAGCCCTTAATGTTTTGGTTTTAAATTTTTATTCTTGGGACCTTTATCAAATTTAAATTTGTTTTTTATTTCATCATTGGATCCATAATCTTAATTTTTTTTAATCACCCGGGTTTGTTGGTATTATTTTTTACATTTCTTTTGTTCATTAATTTTTTTTCCCCGATTTTATCTTTCATTGTTTGGATTCCTGGGGATTGATGGTCGATATTTATTTCTGTTCTCTTTCTATGATGTGAAGTTGTTAATTTTTTTCATTTTTTAAAATACACTTACAATGCTTTGTCATCAATTTTTTACGCTTAAAAAAAATCAGGCTGGCCTGCTGCAAAGCACGAGCAAGCTATCTAGTTGATTTTTAGTTGGGAAGAAAGGAAAGCCCTAATGCGCTTGTTGTCATGTGATTATGTTGTTATAATTTTTTTTTAAATATGGTCAATTGATATTTTTTAGTTCAAGTTAAAAATAGAGTTCGGTCACCTGTAAATTTAAAATTTTATTGAAAATTATTCTTCAACAAAAATATTTTAAGATGAAATATTAACATGATGAGAAGAAATTGAGTGATTGAAAAGTTAATCTCAAAGAATCTTTGCTTGATACGTATTGTGAAACTCAAGACTTCATATCCCGCATTAAAAGAATACAAGATTTTCTTATAGTTTATATAGTAGAAAGTTAAAAAATTATAAATAGATTTACGTGGCACCAAAGCTTTTAAAATGAAGAGGTTTTAGGTGAAGTAGGTTTTGGATTCGAGTCACACATGTTCGGCTCGAGCCCAAGCCCATAGTCTTAGATTCTAAAATAATTTTTCGACCTATAATTTTTTTTTATTAGTCCATTTTTATTTAGTCGAATAAACATTCTAGTCAATAATCTTCTTCTTTTTTAATAGGTTATTTTCAAAGGAAAAACGTATAGTTTTAAGCAAAAAATTGTCAAGTTTTTTATTTTTATTTTTATTGATTGTGATTAAGATAAAATGACAGAAGTTAATTTTATTAATTACTAGAATTAATTCTAGATTAGTTTTGATTTTAAAAAATAATATAAAACAAGGTTGAAGAAGAAATGTCATGTACACCAAGTAGTAGCCTTATCTCCTTTGCTTTTCCTAGCTTTTCTACTTTGTTTTTTCTACAATTATTCTAGAGCTCAACTTTCTAGAGCTTAAGTTGAGGTATTTTGCAGAGAAATTTTGAAGTTAATTTTTTAGTTCATGGATATTATTCAGTAGTTCAACTAATTAATACAATGTTGTTACAATGTCGTTGAAATCCTAAAAGGTCTATTGCAATCAATTTATTTACACCATGAGACATAGCAATAAAATTACAAAAAATACAATCTTTAATAACAATGTAATTTATTTTTCTTTTTAAATATTTTAACAAGTAATACTTAACATTATGTTAAAAATATTCTATATTTATCTCTTATGTATACTTTGTTATAAAATTGTAATTTTAATATTTAAATTTATGAAGTTATTGTGCATTTTTATGTTTGTGCATTTTAGGTAAATTAGTTAAACCAATTTTTAGTAATTTCTATACATAACTAATATAATCATCAACATTCTTTAATTTGTCTTTATTTTCATGCAAGCTTACGTCTAGTTAATGTAAACATTTACATTCAATACCTACATAAGTGATATGCATGCAATCTTTTCATATATTTGTCACTTTCAAGTCTTACGTACAGCATGCATACATTCATACAAATATACATTTATTTCCATAATCTTACATAAGTGATCAGCAAGCCGAAATTGAAAAAAGAAAATTTCATGTGAATTGATTTCTCTCTTCATTAAAATGAAATTCATGGAAGCACAGCAACTCAAGATGCTGTATTCATATAGATTGATGCCATGAAGGCAATATCGGTCATATTTTACAGCAACCAGAAGGATCTCAATCATAGGTGCAAGTATTTTTCTTGAACTTAATAGGTTTATTAGGGCTGCTAGAATCAATGACCAAGGGGCAGGAGATTTGTCTTCGATGCTTTGTCCTGACCAGCTTTCCTACCACATTGCCTCGTGACAGGATTTCAAATTTCAGTGTCAATGGAATTACAATACCAGTTTGCGCAACTGTCAGACTTGATCCAGCTCCATACAGGGGAACCTTATTTCCTTCAACGAACATTGATACAGTTCTGCGACTCTTTCTAGGCTGATAGTATTTCTTCAACTGCAGCATTAACGGGAAATCAGTGAAGAATCATTACTCGTTCATTACCAGTAAGAGTCAAAGAGACATAATGCAATTACTTCAAACTTGCAACGCACGGCATAATTTCTAAACTCAAAGTACCAAATAAGCATTAGAAAACCGAGGGCCTTTGCTTCTTGGATTTGAAGGGTCTAATCATGAGAATCCAACGAACTCTTAATGACATTGGTTTAAATATTATTACATGGTAATGGAAAGGATTGTACCTGACCAGTTGCGATAGGGATCTCTGAGTATACAAGATTGATCGGTGTGGAGCTGACATGAATGCCAAATAATGTAGCAGGGTTGTAAACACTCATTCTCAATGAGCCATTCAATGTAAGCATCTTCGTAGGAACACCAGAGGAGTCGGAACCTTCCCCAACATAAAAGTTATTGACTGCCATGCTCTGCAAGAAACACATTTGCCATTAGAAATCAATTTCAAATGTTAACTTAAGAACTACATATGATTAGCTTGCGAGTCATGACGTGCTAAACGGCTTAATTTATAATGCATTAAAGATATGTTTGTGACAATCCGAGGTTCATAACAATGTTAATGAGGCTTCAAATGCAATGATTCTCTTTCATTGGAGGAACCACCCAAATCATGCGCTGCGTCAGAACCTGATACAGCCAAATGGCTATTTGAAAGCTGGGTGATGATTCTCATCAAATCCAGCCCCAGGTGAAGATTATAAATTCAATTAGGGTGGCACAATAACTTCGGATGATCTTTTAGATCACAGAATTCAGCTGGTTGATTCAACTTCTCAGGTTTATTTGCGCGGAGTTCCAAATCCTAGTTATTCAGAAAGATGGCCTTGCACATGAACATCTTTCATTGTCCAGACAGAATAACAATGTGAAAAAAAAGAGGCAATGACATGAACTAGAGCAAAAATAAACTGTGCACTTTAGATTGAAAAATCACAGGTTCGCGGGGTTCGATAAGAAGAAAACCGCATGGAACTGGGTGGTATCTAACCATGCAACAAGGACAAATATCTTCAGGTAGTAATCATGCATAATAACATCTCATTGTTGAGAAAAGGGAGCAAAAATATACTGTAACTTGAGTGATAAAAACAATGCTTGACATAGAAGATAGTAGATCCAATGCTATGGAACATGGATTTGGGTCTCTTGACAAATAGAAAGGGCTTCAAGTACATTCGTTCTACTATTAACCATTTCCAGAGAATCAACCATTGGCTGCTACTTTCCAACTTCTTATACATCTCCACAGATTCTAGAAGAGTAATTATGGATGAAAATACGACCAAGTGGAAAGCTATATGTATAAGGTCTATAAGCAAATCAATGATGCTTCCAAAAAATAGAGAGTCAAATTGTATAATAAGAAATGAAAATGTTAAGCAGAGAGTTAAAGAGAGATCAAATTTACTTTATGGCATCTGTTCCAATTTCCAACTTTACTTTGCTTATGAACTGTACTACAATCCCATGTTTTATGTTTTTTATCTGTCCCCTTTAGCTTTAAACACTCCAATTCCTGCAAAGTGAAATATTTATCTTGACATTGATTCAACCTGGTGAAATATATGCTTGCATAACAGTTTCAGAAGAGGTACAGCAGCATTAATTTACCATGATTTCCATCCTAATACGCTCTCATGGTTCAATTTTCGTCACCAAAATGTTTATTCTAATGACTATATTGAGCAGACCAAATATAAAAGAGAATGTGAAACTAAAAGTTGGCATACCTTGACCATAATCTCTGCTTTGTAAGGCCTGCTAGCACCCCATATGATCAAGCAAAAAACGGTAAACAAAAACACAAAACTTAACAGAGCAATCAAGGCCTGAGACCTCCTGGTAAACGCTTTATCCTCATCATCATAGTTCCCTTCTTCCATGATCACATTACATTCAGGCCACCCTTTATCATTCCATTCTTTATCATCATTTCCTTTCCTGCTACTACTTTTCTTCCCTGAAGAGGACCTAAATATCCCTGAAAACCTACTAGCCGACGAGTTCCTTGAGTGGCGACCAGAAGAAGGGTGTGAAGGTGATTCCATTGGACTCGGTTGCATTGAAGATAACTTGTCTCCATCATGCGAGTCCCTTGAAGGGCTTTGTACATAATACACAGGACGTTTTGGAGACCTTGAAGGTGATGATGGATCTAAACTAGCAATATCAGATTCAGATTTTGCGGAAAGCATTGTAAAATTAACAGTGTCTTTGACACACAGATTTTAAAGGCACAACAGCTGTTTATACTTTATAGCTAGAGTGACAAAAGCCACAAGTTTTGTTCTCTTTCAGTTCTCTCTGTTATCTACCTGTCTTTGTCCCACTGCGTGAAACAACGTTATAGCCTTATAGGTAATTTCCTTATCAACAACCAATGTGGAGGCTGTGCATGTCAAACTAGGCTTGGATAGGAGCCTAAGACATAACCTTAGGTTCGGGAATGTGTCGGCAGGCTTACCATATTATTATGCAAAATTTGGTGGTCCAGATTTCAATATTGTTTTTTATTTTTTTAAATTGTGGTCTTGACTCTTGACCAAGCACCTAATTAAATTCCTTTATTATTTGTTTCTTGTTCCAACTATTCAGAGTGTTGGCAGATTACATGCCACATATATAAACATTATTACAGATTTTTAACTAAATAATTATTCGTGCTATACTATAGTTCGGATAAAAAAAAATTTAGGTGTAAAAAAAAATATTAATATATTGTTAATATGTTTTTTAACAAAAAAAATTAAATTATATAAAGAATGACCTGATATGACATAGTCGACTTTACAAGTTTAAAAATAACCTGCACGATCAATAAAAATATAGTTTGATTAAAAATAATTCAAGACGATATCTATTTTTAAATATTAAAATGACAACATATTATATCAATTAGTATCAAGTCGAGTTTATCTGCCAAATCTGATACCC
>Ga0307518_10001819_pt1 | contig 15765 bp, 12 predicted proteins | sample 25_EM_MG_FD_203889 | JGI IMG/M metagenome (GOLD analysis project Ga0307518, IMG submission 203889) | Populus trichocarpa ectomycorrhiza microbial communities from riparian zone in the Pacific Northwest, United States - 25_EM | ecosystem: Host-associated > Plants > Roots > Unclassified | place...
ACTAAAATAAATTTTCATTTTTCAATTAAAGAAAACAAGTGTTACATACCTTATGAAAGTCGTTGAGTTCTAAATAAGAAAGTTGCTGCCTACTTTGTTGGGTTTCATAGATAAAGAGGGATGGATTCCACGTGAGATGTTGTCATAAACCAATTTGATTATATAATTTCTAGAGTTTCAAATTAGATTTCTAAGGTTTAGGATAAAGAGATCATGGATTTTAGGAGATATATATCGGGATTGGAGAAAGAGAGAGAGTGTTGAATGTGGGTGATGTGTCTCTTCTTATATATTATATATGAGGCTAATATCATCTTTTGATTATTTTTGAAATTTTTGTTTGAACTTGAATGTAAAGTGTAATTTTTCAAAGTACAACGAAAAAGTGAAATCACAATCAAACAATAAGAGATTTTTTTTTTTTGTAATTATCCCTTCTAACTAAAAAGCATTTTTATTATACAATAATGTGAAAATTTTTTTAAAAAATGATAGGTTGGGCCTTGAAAAGGCCAGACTTGCACACCTAGCCTTAAAAAATAGAAGCCAACGCTCATCGACCTAACATACCGAAACACCATTTTTTTATAAATTAGGCAAGCGACATATCATTTGCTTGTTTTTTAAAATGATAGATTTTGTCGTTTGGTTTAGGTTCTAAGCCACCGTACTTGTCTCCAACAACAACAGAAAATAAAGTCCAATATTTTGGACCCTAAAAAATAAAATTTAACCATTTTTTCACCAAAAATATGGAAAAAAAAAATCTTATATACATCTAAATCCTCATATCTAACAACAAAAAACCATTTTAATTCATCTAAAAACTCAAAATAAAAGCAAAACTAAAAACTTTTTCACATGACTAATCTACTTTTAATGGCATTATTAAATATGTAAACTATCTTTATCGAGTTTCTCATTTAAAGTTAAATTTATAAACACTGAAATCAAAGTTATTGGTAACCGAAATCCAATCATTCAAGAACTTTCTCTCCCTTAAAATTTTCTCGTGACTTTCTCTTTCCTTTCTAAACTTCCAGGGATTAGAACGCGACAATAATGAAGTTTATGACTAAAAAGTAATAATCTAAAATAACAAGGATGAAAAAAAATGTAAAACTTTAGGGATCAAATAGAACATTGTTTCTTTTTTATGTCAATTTTTATCCTCAATCTCTTAATTTAATTTCATAAAAAAAACTAAAATTGTATTCTATAAAATTGGATGACAACCTCATATTTAAATATTTAAATACAAATTAAGGAAGAGAAATAAATTTGAGCTTATAAAACAACAAAAACACAACATTAAAGGATGGAGTTGAAAAGCAATTAAGTGAAGTGATCAAGTTGAAAAACCTCCAAACTTTAGAGACCAAACTGTGAAAAAGGAAAAAATGCATGTTTTTTTTTTTTTGTTTTGTTCATGTTAATAGTTATAAATGGAATTGTAATTATGATGTAATGTAATATGTAATGATACCGGCGACAACAATCCAAGAAAGCCCAGCCCAAGAAATAGGAAATCGCAGCCCATGGCTAAAATCCATCTTCCTCGTAGCTCTCCTTTTCCCAGTCCCCTCCATATTTCAACCCAGCACAGCAGAAGAAAAAAAAAAAAAAAACCCTAAAAATCAAGCACGCGAACAGATACTCTATTTCTCAATTTCGAAATAAAATTGAATGATAGTAAAAGCAAAGACAGCAGCAACTGGCCCGAAAGTGATCAGATTGCAGTAGAATGGGAGCAAGTCGCAAGCTACAAGGCGAGATCGATCGCGTTCTCAAGAAAGTTCAAGAAGGCGTCGACGTTTTTGACAGTATCTGGAACAAGGTCACTAGCTAACTACCCTCCTCTTCCGTCCTTTGTATCTATTTTTACAATTTTTTTATTTTTTATTTTTTTTGTTTTTTACCTTTTTAGTGTTTTAGTTGCCGAGAAGTGGAAATCAATTTGAGAATTAATTTTTCAGTTTGTTTTGTTTTTTTTCCGGGTGTGTTTGTTTGCTGAGAAAAGGAAGGAAAGTGATTGTTGGCGGAATTTCATTTTCTTTTCTTTTCATTTGTTTCCAGGTTTATGACACAGATAATGCGAATCAAAAGGAGAAGTTTGAGGCAGACTTGAAGAAGGAAATCAAGAAACTGCAGAGATATAGGGACCAAATCAAGACATGGATTCAATCCAGTGAGATCAAGGATAAGAAGGTCATTCCTCTTCATTCTTTATTTCTGGTTATTGTGTTTGAATCATTTAGGCTGTGTGTTGCTATCTTATCTATAGTTTTGAGGATATTAAGCCAGCGATGCAGTTATTTTCCATGATAAAATGGTTATTTGTTTCTGTGACATATGATGGCATCTTCTTCCTTATGATGTATGATTGACAGTGTTGTTGAAGCTGAGGTTGATCTTGCTTTCCTTTTGACGCGTTTTGTAGGTTAGTGCATCGTACGAGCAGGCTCTGGTGGATGCTCGTAAGACTATTGAGAAAGAAATGGAAAGATTTAAGATATGCGAGAAGGAAACAAAGACAAAAGCATTTTCCAAAGAAGGTTTGGGCCAACAACCCAAAACTGTAAGCATTGCATACTTATACTACCTTATTTTATGCTTAATCCTGAATCAAATCAGTCAAATGAGTGGTAAATTTGAGGCTGAATAAACCATAAGATTGATTCCTTGGGAGCAGTTGATGTGATTACATGGAACCACATTACTCTGTGAGGTAATCCCTGTGTATGATGATGATGTAATGTGCCTTGACTGCTAGTACCTTTTCAATCCGGTGAAGCCTGTTAAAGGGTTCCTTATTCACCTCTCTTGCCTGGCTTACAAATTTGGTGCTTTTTATTGTTTGTTATATTCTTAAATATGTCTTTTTTCCCACTTCAGTTTCTTACACTTACAGACTTGCAGAAGTAGCACAATTTAAAAGTTGTTGAGGTATCAATGGGCATCATTGACAGCATGGTTTTTTCTTTTCTCATTTTTTGCTCTCTGAATTTTTTGGAGGAATGCTAATTAGTTGTCACTAGTGTTAAAACCCGTGCTATGCCGTGTTTAGAATTCCAAGTTAATTTTTTACATAATAGAAGAATGTGTTAATGTTACATATGTGTTTTATTATATCATGATTTTTTTTAAATTAAGAAACGCATAGATGCTATTTACGCTTAATGAAATAAATTAAAAAATATATGTGAATCGATAAATTGTGAAAGAGTTGTTAATCTAATTAAATACTTAAATGGAAAGCTAATATTTCCCCTAAAAGCAAAAGAAAGGTGAGTATGCAAATATTTATCTCCGATTTTTTTTTTAGTTTATGCGCTTTTTTTTTCTTAGTGGTTATTTTTTCTTACCTATGATTTTTATTTTTATAAATACATCATGCAAAAAAAAATTATTTATATCAAATATAAAGGAAAAAAAATTAAAGATAAATTATAATAATCTCTTTAAAACCTTTAAATAATAAAATAATTTTTTTAAAAATAAATGATATTTAAAAAAGATGAATTAAAAAATTTGAAAATTCAGAGAAAGGTAATTAATTGAAATTTAAATAAACAGTTAATGCAAAGTAAAAAATAGGCAGGGTATGAATTAAGTATTTTTTCAAAAAATAATCAAAGTAAAAAAAAGGCTAGGCGCTAAGCCTTAAGAAAAAAGCCCTAGCACGTCTAGGCATGGAAGCTCTGGCCCACATGTGTTGTTTTTTTCTTAGGAGTTGTTTGCTCCTTTTTTATTTTATTTTCTTTTCTTTTTTTTAAGCTGGGCGAGAGGTCACCTGCAGTTGTAGGGCATTTGGTGATTGAAAAACCAGGGTCTAAGTTTTTGGACCTCATAAACCCATTTTCAAGTCGTTTTTAGTTGAAAACACCTTAAAAATACCATGAAAACCTCAATTGAACACTTACCAACCTCAAAGCACCCCAAAATCACTAGAAAAACAAAAATCAACCAAATAAAAAAATATATAAACAGATCGCAGTCTACTTTTTCAGGCATGTTTATAGGGAAAAAAACCACCACTATTGTACTCCTCTAGTCAAATAGAACTTATTGACACCATGATCGACTATTTTTGTTTGTGTAATATGGCTAACCAACAACTCTTTCTCCTCTGTTATTTTCTAACGACTTTACCACTTTTCTCTCAAACCTAGGAATTGAAAAATGAACTTTTAAACCAAAATGAAAATTCTTAAAACTTTGATATTGTCCATGCATTTGATGTTCATTGTGATCCTCAATCTTTTAATTTTGTCTTTCTACTATAATTTAAAACTCTATCTCATTGAATTAGGTCACAAAAGATGAAAAAACAGTACGAGGATGAAATGAAAAAAAGGACAAAAATGAAAAAAAAAATGGGGAGCTATGAATAGTGAAGCAGCTGGGGAAAATCTCAGTTCTTAGCATGTTTGTTGTTTTGGTTTTAAGGCTTTGTTGTTGTTGTTGTTGTGTGTTTCATTTCTTAAAATTGTCTTTTGGGGTTTTGTTTGAATTCCATATTTTTAATGTTTATAACTTCAAAAAACTGCTTTAAAAATGTAAAATATTTCTTCTTTCCACGATTGCTTAACTTTTTCGATCAGAATTGCTTAGTATGCTGATCTTTTTTGTAGGATCCAAAGGAGAAAGCTAAATCAGAAACAAGGGATTGGTTGAATAATGTGGTATGTGAGTAAGCTGTTTGATTTGCTTTCTTATTATCTACAATGACTTAGAGTCTATGTAAAATAATACAGTCCTGACCTTTCAAATTTCGTTTCGTAGTGCTGGTATTGTAAAATCTTTCACTGTGACTTTTTATTGACCTGTCCTCTTTGGTCCTACTGCATGGGCATTTGCAGATGGTTGGTTTTGTGTGCTAATTAATATCCAAAGCCTTATACTTATCCCAGAAAAAAAATTTCAATGATTTGGAAGAACTATCTAAGTTATAAATGCTTGATGGCTTATAGATTGATCTAATAGCATTTAACATAGTAAAACTGAAAAAATCAGTTGTTTTCCTTTCAAGACATTCCTCATTCAGTCCTAAAACATTTTTTTGCCAACTGTGTTTGAAAATTGCTGTATTATGTCACTTTGCTCCTTTATGAATTCTCATTTCATCAGTGGTGTTTTAAGTAGCTTTTTCCTTGAGTAGGTTGGGGAACTGGAATCTCAGATTGATGCCTTTGAAGCTGAGATTGAGGGGCTCACTGTCAAGAAAGGAAAGACAAGGCCACCCAGACTGGTAGGACAGAAAAGGAAATGCGGTTTTTAGAATCAATATATCCTTCCTTTTATAATTTTTATTTTATCCCTTTTGTCTGGCAGACACATTTAGAGGCATCCATCACACGGCACAAACTTCATATAAAGAAATTAGAGTTGATCTTGAGGCTACTAGACAATGATGAATTGAGTCCTGAGCAGGTTAATGATGTTAAAGACTTCCTGGATGACTATGTGGAACGTAATCAGGTTTGTGTGTATGTGTGTGTTTTTATCACCCTTATTGTAAGAGGCATCATGCGTTGTCTAAGTGGATTTTCCCATGTTAACCTGTATATTTTCATTTCATTCCAGTATTCTTGATGGGATAGTGTGTTCATATGCTTTGTTTTATGTCACCTCAATTATCAATTTGCTTGTTGTCTTCTTTGTAGGAAGATTTTGATGATTTTAGTGATGTTGATGAGCTGTACAACTCATTACCATTAGACAACTTGGAGTCTCTTGAAGACCTGGTTATAATTGGTCCTCCTGGTCTTGTGAAGGTAAAATTTATTGGCTGCAGACTTTACTTCTAATTATTTTGCCATTTAGAGATGGGAATGCAGTCGTCTTTTGTATCTGTGGGTGTGCTTGTTCTCTTCTTTCTAACATGAGATGGAAAAATAATCTCAGCCTTTTAAAGAAAAATGTTTAGTTAATACATTTTGTCTTTTTTTTTTGTGGTGGTGTTTCTTTTGGTCAGTTTTATTGTAAATTTATCGTTTTTTTCTCTGCAGGGTGCTCCTGTTCCAGTCTTAAAGACTTCTTTGGCAATAACGGCTCCTCAGGCTCCTCAAACACCTGTACGTTTACACACTATCTGGGACTGTAATTCTGATTTAGCTTTTAAAGTCATGACGGATCTTATATATATTAGTGGTGTCATTTAAGCATTCCTTTGAGAGCTCTTTTTTTTTTAGAGAGGTTGTGTTCTCCTGTTTTGTTGTAGCAAGCTGCAAGACTTGGTTCAGTTGTACCTTGCTGATTCAGTGACCTGCACGGGACATTGTTGATGCATTTTGACTTTGATTAGTTGCCAAGGGAGTTTTTTGCTATATCTTGCTTTAAGATTTAGTGGGACCTATGATGCTAGGGCTTCCACAAATGACATGTTTGATTCCTATTTTATTTTGAAGTGATGAAAGATATGTGAAAGTTGCACGTAATGTACATTACTTTTCCTTTTGGCTCTTCTAACTCTTTTATTTGACATAATATAGTTAGATGTTTATATTTCTGTTTGGTTTAATAAGTTTTTATATTAGTTTGTTTGGTCAAAGTTGTTATTTACCAAGGGTTATTGCTAAATAGTTATTTTTCTTTCAACATAACTTACTTGTGATTGTTTTTGTCTTCGTATTTTTTTTTAATAATTTCTTTTTAGGGTGGAGTTTATATATACCATGTATCTTCAAGAGCTAACAACAAACCTTTTCTCATGTTGTGGACCACTTTTATTGTATTTGCATTCATAAAAAGACCAGGAATTTACCATTTCTAATATCTGCACTTATTAATTCCTTAAATGCTTTTCAGCTATGTGCTTTGTCCTAACATTGTTGCTACACCTACGGAATGATAATTTTCTTTCCAGGCCACTGTTTCTTCTCCGCCTCATCAGAGTGTTGTTGGTCAAGAGCAAGCCGATGATACTGCTTCACAAGATAGTAATTCTGATATTGTTGCTAGAACTCCTGCCAAAAGTGGTATGGTTGGTTCTTCAGCTGCATCAACACCAACTGGGAACCATGCACCTATTTCTGTGAATGTTCAGGTTCAGACATTGCCTAGTCTGTTAGCAGTTTCTCCAACTCTTCCTGGTTCATCTTCTGTTCGAGGTGTCTTGGAAAATGCTGCTCCTGCTAATTCTTCTCATGTAACCCTGACCAATGCTGCCAATTCTGCAAAGGATGAAGAAATTGCAGGCTTCCCTGGCCATAGATCATCATCACCTTCTCTTGTTGATACTGGACTAGCAAGGGGCATTGGTAGAGGTGGCCTCTCTAGCCAGCCCTCATCTAGTATCTCCCTCAGTCCTGGTGTAATTCCTAGCAATGGAGCTCTTGGTTCAGTACCTTCAGCTTCTGACATTGCAAAGAGAAATGTTTTGGGAACTGACGATAGACTTGGGAGTGGTGGAATGGTGCAGCCCTCGGTGTCTCCACTAAGTAACAGAATGATCTTGCCTCATGCTAGCAAGGCAAGTGATGGAACTGGTGCAGTTGATTCTAGTAATGCTGGTGATGCTGCTACTCTGAGTGGCAGAGTTTTCTCTCCTTTGGTCACTGGCATGCAATGGAGACCTGGAAGTTCCTTTCAAAGTCAGAATGAACCGGTATGCCACTTGTTTTAACATTTTGTTTGTCTTGTTGATTTTTGTAACAACATAGGGGTGCAAGTGTGTGTTTGTGTGTTCTTTATTTTAGAGGATATCTTGGTTTTTGAAATTTTTTACCGTTTAAAGCCCCATTTGTCAATGAGAAGTCCAGACATGAACTACCCATCCACCTTCCCCCCTTTCACCATAACCAAACATCAAGAAACTTTATTTTGTGGAGCATTTGCACTAATGTCAATGGCTTTTATCCGGGATGGTCATCATCCTCCTAGTCGAATTGTGGCTCAAGTTGTAATTAAACTGTGTTTATTGGGTGGGCCAAAAAATGAGACTTTTGGAAACATGATTGAAAATATTCAACTTCAATTTTTTAGCATACATGGATTAGCATACTAGATCCATTTATTATATCACCTTAGTATGTGACTACAATTAAACTATTAGCGGAAATGCTAATTGCTGTTATCTGGTCTTGATTCTGGTTGCCTCCTTGTTGCAATGAGTGGTCGCCACCCTCCAAGGGTAATGGAGGCTCAAGGTGTTTATTAAGATGTGTTTCACTAATGGGCCCAAAAAAAGGATATTGGAAATGCTATTGAAAATTCAAAATTTCAATTTGCAAAGCATATTTGATACGAGTTTTGGTTTAGCAAGTGATGGAGATGTTTTGTCCACCCATCCTCTTTGGAAGATGAATGTCTTTTTACATTATCACTGGATTATATATCTATCATAGTCTAAATTCATGTTAAATTGAACATCTATGTTAATAACCACCAACATTAATAGTATATAATAACTTAATTGTGTAATGGGTGATTTTTCATTCATGCAAGCTACAACTAATATAATGTGCGGCTAGTCAACTAAAAGAATATGCGCGTGATAAGATAACGATCCAATGGAAAATGCTATAAGATTCACTTCACATGAAATTCTTCGTACAATGTGGCTTTAGTCCTTTCTAGTGAGGGTATTGGTGATGGACCAGTATATAATAGTTGTATATATAAGATGCTTAATCATATGAAGAAAATAAATGCAATAAAACCCCCCTCTTATATAATTTTGTTTCAATGGTGACTGAACTGTTATGCATTTTGTATGTGCTTTATTTTGCTAAACAGCCAAGAGATGAGTTTTTCTTTTTAGAAAAGAAGAGGGTGAAAAGAAACGTCATACCATGCTAACTGGTGGTGGTAAAGGTAAAGAACTGGAAATAAGAGAAAAAGTAGAGGGGAAGAGTGAGGGAAGCTGGATGAGTAAACCTTCAATGAGAAATATTTTGATAACTCGCTTACATTTTTTAATATTTGCTGCATGTGGTTTTACTTAATAGACAATTGACAACAATTGCGTACATCAAATGTTTTAGAATTAGCTTCTTGACGTGAATTGTCCATGTCAGAACATGTTGATTTAATTGTTCCTTAAGTTCACTTAATGGGTTTTTTTATTAAGAAATATTGCCAAAACTTGTTGCCATTTTGTTTTAAAGTAACAATATTTCTTCTGTAGGGCCAATTTCGTGCAAGAACTGAAATAGCTCCTGATCAGAGAGAGAAATTCTTACAGCGTCTTCAGCAAGTCCAGCAACAAGGTCACAGTAACATTCTTGGCATGCCACCTCTTGCCGGTGGGAATCATAAGCAGTTTCCCACCCAACAAAACCCACTTTTGCAGCAGGTGCTTTTACTTCTTTAGGATTCTTCATTCCCTATCCTTTCCTTTGTTTTTTGAACAAGTCAGCTTGGAAAAAAACGAAAGTAAAAGATCTTTTAGGTAATGTTTGGTTGTTGTTCTAAAGCAAAAGAGACGTGGATATGAGGGACAAAAACATGTTTACTGATGGCGGAGACAAAATTAGGTTTTTGTCCGTCCCAGGGACAATTTTTAGTTAATTTTTTGTTCCTAAAAAGAGGGACAGTGGCAAAGACATGAACCAAGATAAAAATATTTCTAGAAATGTCCATTAAAATATTCAGATTTGGACCATTGATTTTAATTAACCTAATTTTCACCATTAGATCTGAAAACTAGAAAATATAAAATCAAAAATTGTAATAAATATGAGAAATATAAACAAGAGAGAGAGGGAGCAAATTATTTTATACAATCTAATAATATTTAACAATTAAAAAATGAATGAATTAGAGTAAATTACTTTTTTTATGTATAATTGAGTAAAATTAATTAACCAAATAGTGATTTATATTAAAAAGTATAAGAAGAATTTTTATCTAATGAATTTCTTAGTATTATGATGAATATCATTATTACAAATTTAATATAATAATTAAAACATACATAATGTAGAGAAATGAAAATCGATTATAATCGATTGTGTTCTCAAAGAAATTAGATTTAATGATGAAGAGGTGGGAGTTGAATAATAACAAAAAATGTGCATTTGTGATGAAATTATTATCTTGCATTTCCAACTATGTTAGATTTTAAATTTGTGTCGGTGCCAATATGTTAGTTGACATATAATTTGTTTAATTATTTATTTTATTATTAAATATACTTGATAAAATGATTTAATGAAACAATCATAATTTAATTATATTATCTTTTGAACAAAGAATTATCTTTTTTACGATTATTACAATTTTTTTATAACATGATTTTGATGGATGGAGAAATTTTCATTTTTAGTTAGAAACTAAAGTGAAAATGATAATGTCTATTTATTATTTCAAACATTGCAAGTTTGATGGCAATACATATCAAATGTAAAACAGACTTTTCAACATTTTGTTTTGTCTCATCTCTCATCAACCAAACAGAATAGAGAGATATTTATTATGTCTTGTACACCACTACCAAACACAACTTTATCTCTGTCTCCTGTTGTGTCTTGTCCCTTTTGTCCTAGCTATCTCCGTCTCTTCTATCCAGAGACTACAATTAAATGCCACTTAAGGTGTTGTTTCATTATTTTAATATCATGTTTGAAGTAAAGTTAGCTTAGTTGTGAATTGGAAGTCTTGCTATTTTGTGGACTTGCATGCTGATTTCATTCATGCTAAGTGTCTTATAGAATTGTTGGAAGAAAGTTATTAGCAATCGTATTTAACTAATACCGACCTTTTTTTATAGCAGCTGATACCATTTCCACACATTTGTTGCTTGAATACTTGGCATGTCCATTGACCTTCACAGGAGAAATATCCATTTTGCTTGTAGTATCACTCTTTTCTTTCTCTATCTGGTTACTTGATAACAAGGTTTTATGTGTGTCTTTTGGCTTTGAATTTATTTAGATTCTTTAATTTCAATATAACTAGAGGTGTAGTATAAGCTATACATTTGCTTGAAATATTGTTTTGATCATGGCTGTAATCACCATAGTTAATTGCTTATTTTTTCTTCACAGAAGTTTTTTATTGTTTTGCATTCTGTTCATGATCCTATTTCTTCTGCATTTCCAGCTTCCATGAATAAAGACTTAGTTTGACACCTTGTTACTTTTTGGGCATGCCATCTGATTACATTTGCAGTTTAATTCTCAAAGTTCATCCATCTCTCAAGGTAGTTTGGGAATTGGAGTTCAGGCAGCAGGTTTCAATACTGCTACATCTGCTGCCTTACAGCAGCCTAATTCCATCCATCAGCAGGCTAGTCAGCAAGTTGTGATGTCTAGCGGTGCGAAAGATGCAGGTATTCTTCATTCTCCAATTAACTTGTCATGATTGGAATTTGGAAACGCTTTCATAAAACTGGCTTACATTAATGACACGAGTAAATGGTGCAGAGGTTGGTCATCCGTCAGTTGAGGAGCAGCAGCTAAAGCAGAATTTACCTGAGGATTCTAGCACTGAATCTGCCCCTACATCTGGGCTTGGCAAAAGTCTTGTGAATGAGGACGAACTCACAGCTTCATATGCAATGGATACTTCTGTATGTAGAATAATTCCTAATCTTGCCTGCTGTGTGTGTGTGTGTGTTTTAAGTATTCCACATGCATCGAACCATCCTGCTCTATCAAGGATAGATTTTAAATTTCCTTGGTTGGAAGTGTTGGAATGGATTTTTAACCTAGATATAATTTCAAGTTTGGGGCTGTTGCAGCACCACCTTCCCCACAGGACCCTTCCTGATGTTATCTATTAGAATTATTATGGTTGGTTATATTTGAATTTGATATCTAGCATTTACAAAGCACAAAGAAAAAACAGTGGCATCATTGTTATCAGCACAGTGAAAGAATGATTCAGCCTGTGAAGCTTTGAAAGCCCCTGTATTTTGATAGTGTATCCTCAGCATGTCCTCTCCAAACTTTATTTTAGAGTGGGGACGGGGATGGGAGGGATTCTCTGTGAAACAATGATTGGGCAGGCTCCCCAATAAATAGGCTTGGTTGCAATTAGCAAGCTGTTATCATAATTTCTTAACTAGTACACCTTTTATTTTTTATTGTGTGATTCACTAACATGGGAAATGATTTTAGTGATGAGTTTGTTTTATCTTGCAAACTGAGATTCTCTTTCTCACGCACATGCGTGCACACATACACACAGAAGGCTTATTTGTAACTTTTAATTTTGGTGGCTGTGTTTATTCCATTCAAGGTTTTGCTCTTTCTATACCTTTTTCCAGTAAAGGGGCTCATATGTTGAGATGACTTGTCCCAGATTCAGCTTTTGTGAATTAACGTGTGGATTCTACGTTTATCGTGGATCTACCTCACTAAAGTCACAATGTGCTGGGCCAGGTCTCTTTCATGAGGCCATTGCATTTTCCTTTTGAAATTCTCTTCCATTAATTTCCTTGTAAGCACTTTATTGTGGTTGACAGTTCGGTAGTTTGTGCAACTTGATGTTGAAGGTAGTGTGATTAAAGTTGGTTTTAAATGTCGTAGCTGCAGGCTGGAGCATCTGGTTCCTTGACAGAGTCTGTACAAGTGCCAAGAGATATAGATCTCTCTCCAGGGCAACCCCTACAATCCAGTCAACCATCTAGCAGCCTAGGTGTTATTGGCCGGAGAAGCGTCTCCGACCTTGGTGCCATTGGTGATAATATCAATGGTTCTGCTATAAATGCTGGGGCAATGCATAATCAGTCATACAATTTTGAGATGCTTGATGCTGCATATCACAAGCTTCCTCAACCGAAAGACTCAGAACGAGCTAGGAGCTATATTCCGGTATGGATGTGCAATCATATTCATATTATTGCACCTTTCAAATTATGGGCAAATCTTGTTTATGGAGTAATTTGTCTCTTGTTTGTCTGGACAGAGGCACCCTGCAGCAACACCCCCTAGCTATCCTCAAGTTCAGGCACCAATGGCAAGTAATCCTGCATTCTGGGAACGGTTAAGCATGGATAGTGTTGGCACTGACACCTTGTTCTTTGCTTTTTACTATCAACAGGTGATGTGACATCCTCTGTTGTTTCATTATTATGTAGTTTTGGTTTCTGTCATATGTCAAGCCAATCATTGTGTGCAGAATACATATCAGCAATATCTGGCTGCAAAAGAACTGAAGAAGCAATCTTGGAGATACCACAGAAAATACAACACCTGGTTTCAACGGCATGAGGAGCCAAAAGTTACTACTGATGAATATGAACAGGGGACGTATGTGTATTTTGATTTCCATGTTGGCAATGAGGACAAACAAGGATGGTATGCTGATTTTGTTTTTAACTATCCGTGTAGTTGCCCTTCTTGTGGAACTTTGTAGGAAAACTCTTTACAAACAGAAAATCATACATAAAAATCTTATTAACTGATGTGATGAGTGACATGATATTGTATAAGTGATTTACTGCCATGTAAGTTACTTATAAAATCATTACATTGAATGTTTTGTGTTAGAAAGATTTTTCGGTACAATTTCTCTGTATAGCCTTACTCTTGTACTGTATGTGTAGTCAAATTATATTGTTTGTGTGTAAGTACGAGTTGTTTCATTGTCAAGAGGTGAGGATGAGACAGAATCGTTTCATTATATAAGAGGATGAAAAAGAATTTGCTTCATATAAGATTTTTAGAGTAGGGGTTCACTTCATTAGGTTGTGGGCAACATGGGTGAAATGTTGCGCAAACGTGCTTCTACCTTGGCATATAAACTTTTTCTATATTATTTGCCCTTATATATTACAGTGATTTTAATACTTACATACAAGTTTATGTGAAATTATTTCATGTTCTTTTCTAAATCCTCAATAGGGCAATGTAGCTAAGAATTTGTTATCCATTTGATTTTCAATCTAGTCCGATCTGTCATATCCCTTCTATACATGCATCTCATCTTCATCAAAAATTGGGTTCATGTCAACCTAATTTGACTGTGCTTGTGGTTCTTATGATCTCCGTTTTTTGTATGTGCAGGTGCCAAAGAATCAAGACAGAGTTCACTTTTCAGTATAACTATCTTGAAGATGAACTCAGTGTCTAGAAAATGAGCAGTACTAGAAAAATGTTGCCATTTAACTCCCGGTTTGTGCTACACTGATTTTACTCGTTGTTATGAACACTGTTGTATGTAATGTGGTTTTTTAGTCTTTTAAGAGTTCAAGACTATTGGAATATTGTTGTGTGTGTGTGTGTGTGTGCAGGTGAGGACAGAGACTTAAATCTTGTGTTCGTTCCCCTTCCATTATAATTTATGTGGATGAAGTTATAGTTTATGTGGATTTCATCCATCATATAAAACCATGTTGATACCGAATCCTGCAGAGGGTTCCCCAGATTCGCTGATCGGTAGCGATTTTCGATACTGATCAAAATTCAATGTGGTTATTGAATTTATTTCAGCTGAATATTGTAATTGGTAAAACCGAATAATCGAACTGTTTCATTTCTATGCCAACAATCAGTCTCCATGTTTAAAATTTCTCCTTAGATGTAGACCTCTTGCAGTTCTGGCATTTGGGCTCCTTTAAGAGCCATATGTAGCAAATGTGTTGTCACCTTCGAGAGTAAATTTATGGCACTACATGGTAGCTTTTTTTTGGTTGATCGATCCAGCCTAGTAAATAGCAAAGCATTTCCCTCATGCTGTGTTTCTCGTGTAAAATATAGCAGTTGCACCTGTTTTATGCTCTCTTACAATTACTTTGTATACCTTCTATGAAATTTCTACTTTTGTTAGCATTTGACATTGTTGAGTTTGTAAAATGTTTGGCCTTTCTCCTTGCAGATGATCGCTGGTAGCTACTAGTTAATACAATTGAGTTTGGCTTCAACGAGAACTCTGAATCCGGGTTGTGCTCCGTTTTCTGCGGTACACTGGTTATTGGTTTCCATGTTTTTCATTTTTCAGGAATTTGTAATTGAAGCTCGAGGCAGGTATGATCTTTGCTTCTGAAGCATATTAAACCAAAACCTAGCCTCCCTTCTTTTTCATTTTTTTTTAATCTTTTCAATGTATATTATAAGAATGTATGTGGAGAAATTTATGAAATTGAGCCTATCATTATTGGTATTTTCTTTTTTCTATTCATTTTCTTATTAGCTCATACTCATTACCTGAAATCATAAAAGTTGTGTTTCTTAGATTTTTCCCTGCATTGCCTACATCGAAAGTTGACTCGCATGTTTATTTATTTTTACATTGACTAGAAGACTTGATAGGGGAAAAAAAGTTATTACGTAGACATATATCATCTTTCAACTATTAAATTGTTTTGGAACTAATAACCACAACAAATTAAGAACCAATAAGATATATTTACTAATGATTCTTGTTAATTTCATTGATGGAAATTGATCTTTATTTTTATTAATTCATCTTTAAATTTGAATTGGAATCATATATATATCAAATTAATATGTATATAAATATACACACACAATACAAAACCCTGAAATAGAACATTAAAATGTTCTGGAATCGAAATATATCGTTTCAAAAAAATAAATGGACGCCAATCTTGCTTTAAATATAAAAAATAATTTTAAATTTTTGCATTGTTAAAAAATGCTTTTGTATAAAAGAATTAAAAAAAAACATCTTTTGTTTTTTCAAACTCAGTATAAATTTACAATCTTAAAAAACTAGTTTTTTAGTTTTCTATATGAAGAAATATTGCATTTGAATGTGTTCAATAACGGAAAATTATTTTCTTTTTTCCTTTTATTTTTTTATTTTTTCTTGTGATAAAAAATTAGAAAAAATATTCATTTGATGAAAACAAAA
>Ga0307518_10001821_pt1 | contig 15748 bp, 18 predicted proteins | sample 25_EM_MG_FD_203889 | JGI IMG/M metagenome (GOLD analysis project Ga0307518, IMG submission 203889) | Populus trichocarpa ectomycorrhiza microbial communities from riparian zone in the Pacific Northwest, United States - 25_EM | ecosystem: Host-associated > Plants > Roots > Unclassified | place...
CCTATTCACTTCCAGTTTGTCAACTCTATTCTAGTAACATTCGTATTCTGAAGAGAGTCTGTACCTTGATAAGTTGATATCTCGAACAGCAGGCTGCTAAATTAGGGGAGACGTTCTCATGTCGCTGTTTCCACTACTAGCGCACATCGGGAAAAAAACCCCCCCCCGTCCAGGACCTCCGGTGGCCCTGGTCGCTTCGGCCGCCTTGGACGACACTGCCCCATAACGTAGCCCGTCCCTCCCAGTGCTTTGCGTCCTGGCGCCGGGACTTCCTACTGACGCACGGCCGCCTGTGCATGAGCTAGGGGTGCTCTCACCCTTGTACCGGCCTTCCAGTCGCACAACTGTCCTTGTGCCATGCTTCCGGACGCACCACCATCCTTCCGGACGCACCACCATCCTTCCGGACGCAGTGCCATCCTTCTGGATGCATTGCCATCCTTCCGGACGCAGTGCCATCTGTGCACCATCCTTATGAACGCACCATGCCAATTGCCTCCCTACTGACGCACAACCCCCTACGGATGCCATCCCTCCTCGGGATGGCAAGCCACCTCCTGATGTTCCTGTCCCCACATACGCAGCTCCTCCTCCCGTCGCCAACCTCCCACCAGTCACTGAACGCAATGTTCTCCCGTACCATGGCCGTACAGACCGTAGTCTGCCCCCCCTCGTAGTGCCAGTATGACTGCCAACCCGGTGCTCTTTCGGAACGTTGTACATACCTACGCCCGTGCCTTACACTTCCCCATCAGTTGTTTCTTATCCTCCGATGGTTTCGTTTGCTATGCTGAGGGTTTCTTTTGCTAGGCCTGCGGTTGTGCTTGCAAATTCTCATTCAAATGCCTTAGGGCCCTATTGCTTCTAATTACACTCAGTCCTCCGGCTCACTGGGGGGCTCCTCCTCCTCCTCCTCCTCCTCCTCCTCCTCCTCTTCCGAGCCTCCTGAGCCCTGCTCCCCCGGGTTTGACATCTCCCCCTCCGAAATCTCCCCCTCCGTCACTCTGCCTGGCTCTGCGGTCTCCTCTTCCTCCGCCCGGTTCCCGTCATCATCAAGCCCATCCTCAGCATCAAAATAAACCTCACTTGCCGTGGGAATTGGTCGGTCAACGCGAGTCACCTCATGCTGCTCCACCTCTGGCTCCTCCAATAGGGCCTCCATGGCCGCCTGGTTGTAAGAAATACCCCGTGTATCAACTGGCTCCGAAGGAGCCCTATCCAAACCGAAGTCACGTATCATGCCATTCAAGGCCGCTCTTATGGTGGCCAATACCTTTTCCCAATAACGGCTAGGGAGCCCATTCCAGGTATTCATAAGTTGCGTGTAGATCTCTAGGTTGTCATCAGAAGGGTCCTGGGGTCGTGACAATAGACCTGAAGCTAGCACCTACCTCCATCATGCAACCTATTGAAAAAGTATCCCTCCTTTTTTCCACCTGCCTCGATGGTATCTGGTTTCAAGTTCTTCGGCCATGGCCGCGACCCGCCATTCTGCTCCCACTCCTTTAGTGCATGGTAAAGTAGGGTACATGTTAGTACGACTAGAACCACAGGCACCTTCTCTCTCATCCAGGTATGAAAGCCCTCCGCATGCCTTCCACGCCTGCGTTGTCGCTTGAAGAACTGGTAGTAAATGTATTGTGGAATTTCTTCTGCAAGAAAGTAGCTCGCTCTGGCCTGATGGTATTAGCAGGGCTCCATTTACAATCCTGGGAGTTCTCAACACACCTCGGGTGGATCCTCTCGGTTGCCCTGACGCACTGAATATGTATGATCGGCGAGAAGATGACGGATGTAAACGAGTCTCTCATTGACGTCCTCGTACCTTTCCAAGCCATATAAGGTTCCCACCATGTCACGAGCCTTCTTGATCATATGCGATCGAACAGCGTTGCTACTATTTTTTAACTAGATGGGAGGGGCAAGTTAGCTGACATTGGGCTTAATGACCCCGAGAACTCACAATCCTCAGGTACTCCCTCTTCCGTTCCGTGAAATCGACCTTCACATTCTCCTGCATACAGGCCTTTGGCCATACACGCTCAACCTCCTGTATTAGCCACATTAGCCTAGTACACGAATCCAGGATCGGTATACATTACCGCGAGTAACTCTGTCTCCGTTGGGAAGGGGTTGTTGCTGAGGAGATATTTCTCCAACATTCGGGAAGCCGTTTCTAATACAGCCGTAACCTTCAGGTCACCTGGCCCCAGCACGCTTCTATTGCCATACCGTGTCTTCGACTTGGTATTCACTGATTCCACTCGCAGTTGGTTCGTCGGTGTATGTGGCTCATCCTTTCTTTCGAATCGTAGGGGAGACGATTCAAGTTCGAAGCGGAGGGGAGAGGATGCATAGGAGATTCTTGGCGACACCGCACGTTGTGAGGCCGAAGATGATGGGTGTACTGAACTCAGGCTCCCTACACTTGAAGGTGCGCCTCGGCGAATGCCAACTGATACGATATTAGCTGCGGGTGACATGGTTATGAATTGACCGCGGCGGGAGGGGGACCGCTGCCGCTGTTCCTCAAGTTCCAAGGCTTCCGTATCCAGATATGTCGAAGAAGTGTCTGCTGTCATGATCGAGGTATTTACCTCGTTCTCGGGTGAACTATTTCGGATAGACTCTGTCAGCGTAGATTGTTTCTGCCTTTTTTCATGTTGCCCCCCAGTAATAGAAGAATGTGGCCCCTTGCTTCCTTCCCCGGGTCCCTTCCGTTTCTTCGATAATGGCTTCTTTGCTGATGATGCCTTCGAGTTCTTCGCTTTCGCAGGTGTCTTTTTCGCTGGCCTGTTTTGTCGACCCCCGGTGGGTGGGACTGATACTGGCAGCGGATTGGATCGTGTGTTCATGTCTGAGAGTAGTGATCGTATGAGGTAGCAATTGCGATTGGGGGAGTCGGAACTTGGAGGAAAGGTTGTATGAGATACTAGGAGCAATAGTGATTGGGGAGAAATAAAACGGCGCAACGGGTAATTGAAGGGAAGGAGGGAAGGAGGGAAGGAGGGAAGGAGGGAAGGAAGGAGGGAAGGAGGGAAGGAGGGAAGGAGGGACGGAGGGGCGAAGAGGTTTTTCAGTCATTGGTGTTCAGATAACGCTAATACCTGTATGTGAAGTCATTTCCGAGGAAACGCTCAGAGTCCCATTCGCATCTTTGAAATACCTAAATCCAATTCTGGGTGTGATTAATACCCTGGTAAAATCAACCAAAAGATGTCAAAGCGCAAGCTCGGCATTTGCGAATATCGCAGCTTTGCCTCAACCTGTATCTTGCTTTTGATGTCGATGGTAATGGGGGGGGCTAGACCTCGGCCAGATCCTGGATCTTGTTTTTGGCGTTATCGATGGTACCGAAGAGCTCTCGACTACGGCCATCCTGGAGAACTTTGCCCATCGCACCGGAGAAGCCTTCGCCTCGGCCTCATCCAGCACTGGCATCTTGTCCTTCACATTGACGTTGTATTGATACCAACGACATGGCCGTGAACTCCTCGAGGATGTTGGAAAAAAGCAAGAATAAGTAGAAACCTAGAATTCAAATTGATACTAGTCAGCATTTCCAACTATTTAACTAGGTGTACGACGAACTTTGTAAGTTTCCTATGGAACCCGAGAAGTACCACATGATCCAGAAGCCTGAAGAAACCGAGATACCGGCCGCCGAATGCGTAGGCATGGCTCCAAACGTAAATAAAACCAGAAACGCCCCTCCCCCAAGCCTTTGCCATCACCAACCCTTCCCCGCCCCCAACCCTTCCCCGCCCCCAACCCGTCCCCCCCCCCAGTAAGATATCTATCAATGAAATAAGAGGAATTGAACCCAAACAATAGAAAACATATAGCAGTATGGCCCCGAAAACAAGTGACGCCAGAAACACCCCGACCCCGCCTTAATGACAACCTGAACTCCAAAAAACCCATATACCAGCCGAAGGATAGAAGATGTAATAAAAAAAAATAGAAAAACTAAGGAGATGCCGCCAGCCAATGACCCTGGTCTCCTGCCTGATTCCCACCCTCCCCTGGGTCAGACAATGACCAAAACAAACCTACTTCGCTGCGAGAGAAGCAGACCGGTCGGTCTCATTGAGGTCCGAGTCATCGAGTTCTTTTGAGAACTGCTGATAGAATTGGGTCATATGCAGCTTGGATTCCCGTGACTTGGTGGTACTGGTAATCCTTTCGCTTCTCCGAGGCTTCTGCGGGGCCGCCTCGCGGGCTCCGGCCTCACTTGATTCCCCCGTTTCAGGGGCCGGAGTAACCCATCTGTTTTTCCATGTCGGCCGGGGGCGGCGAGGGGGAGTGCGAGTGGAGGGACTCGGAGGAGCGGGAGGTGTCGTGGGAGGAGGGGTGGAAGAGGAAACAGGAGGGGGGGCGGGATCAAGAGGGGGGGCGGGATCAAGAGGGGGAGCGGGATCAAGAGGGGGAGCGGGAGGGGGAGAGTCGGGAGGGGGAGCCTGAGGGGTAGGGGGAGCAGGGGTGAGAGCGGATTCCGAGTCGGTGGAAGCCTCCGATTCACTTCCGAGAGCGGATTCCAAGTCGGCGGAAGCCCCCGATTCACTTCCGGGAGGCGTCTCGGGAACAGTAGCACCCCCAGACAGGGCCGGATCATGGTGATCCCGACTCAAAAACTGGAGATCTGCCTCCCTCGATGTCCCAGTCGCAGTCTCCACCTCTCCGTGTCGTCTCCTCGCTCGTTTCGCGGGGCGCTTGCCAGCCGCAACGGAAGCCTGAGTCCCGACAGAGATCCTCTTCCTACTCACCGTGACCGTCAATGGAGGTGCGTCTTCCTCAGGCCTGGGCGGGTGCATCTTGGGAGGTCGAGGAAACCATTTTTTCCCCGGCGGCTCATCTGGATGCGATTTCTGAAAGTAGGCATTGGTCTGGTCTCGTGCTTTATTAAAACAGTCACGGATAAACCCGTGAAATGTTTTCCACCAGTCCAAGTGTTCGCTGGCCTTGGAGTAGCGATTGGGCCACATTCCCTGAAATTGCGCGAAATGGTCAGTCGTTATGTTATCGCGAAATAAAATATCATATATAAGGCCATCGGCCCCATCCGATTTGATTCCCCGTAGGCCATAAATCCGGATCAACGCTCGTATGTGCTCGGCCAGAAAGGTCTTTCGCAATCCCTCAAGCAACAAGAGGCGCCCGATATCGTCATTCAGGGTCGATACGGTCTCTTCCTTTCTTGGGGGCATGGCAGAGTAGAATTCTGAGGTGGAAGGTGGAGCTGGGACGAGACTCGGAGGTGGAGGAGGTAAGGGGTGAGTAGAAGGTTGGGGGTAGAGAGATACAATCTTTAGTGCTGTACTGTGCCTGTTTTATAGATATTCCATACTGCGACAGCAACTAGTAGCCACCAGAACGGGAAATATGCCAGTGGGGTCATGATAATAGCGGTTGTAGACTACTATGGGGGTTACAAACATACCTCAGACTATCTTTAATAGAACTCCGAAAGTTGTTTATACTACCTACAATTCAAGTTGTGGACTGGAGCAGAAACGTGATATTATGTTGCCGTGCCATAATAGGACTAGCGGCGATCCTTTCGATACGACGTTTGGCCATTCGTCGTATCGAAAAGATCTCCACGTGACTTTCCCGCCCGTCGCGGTGATCCCACGACGAATATCCAAACATCGTATCGTTCTATCTCCCCTACCTGCTTTCGCCTCATTGTCACCTAATTTCGCCGGGCTGGCTCGAGAACGGGTGCTTTTTGGCGTGTTCTTTGTATTTGCCTGCCAGTTCTCTTCTCTCCAGGGGTATCTAAATATCTACCTATCCTTGTTTTACCACGGGATCATGGCTTGCATAATATACCAGGTGAGTGGCTATGGACCATGGGGGTTACAAACATACCTGAGGCCATCTTTGATACAACTCACAAGGTTGTTTATACTACCTACAACTGTAAATTACGGGTGTGGGCTGAAGCAGAAACCGAGTGATATTATGTTGCCGGGCCGCAGTAGGACTAGGGGCGAAAAAATCTTCTCCAAGCCGTAGTAGGCCTAGCGGCTGGGATACTAGCTATACCATGTGCTTTCAATTTCTACGAGGGGAGGGAGGGGATACTATACCATGGGCCGTCAATTGCTACGAGGGGAGGGAGGGGATACTATACCATGGGCCGTCAATTGCTACGAGGGGAGGGAGGGGATACTATACCATATGCCGTCAATTTCTACGAGGGGAGGACGGGGGGGTGCGGAATTGCTCGAAATCGTAGCAAAAATGACAGAAGTACATTCCCTTATAGTCCGTGTAAAAAGGAATATAATAATACGAAGTGGGATCTTCTTCGTGAATGCGGCAGGAAGCGCAGGTGACGATGGCAACGAAACGAATCTGCTTAGTGTTGCTGGCGAGTTTTCGATGGATGAGGATCCCTTTTCGTCGTGGGTCGAGAGAGAGTTTCGAGAGCTCGAGGCAGAATTTTTCTACAGAGTCCTGGTTCATCGGTGGTGATCAAGAAGAAGCGTGATATCAAAACTGTGAGTCGAAGACGGGGTTTCTTTAGAGGGGATGGTTTTCTTCGGGGGGGGGAGGGAATCGAATCCTATATATGTACACTACTCGGTCAGAAAAAGCAAAGTACATGTTTCGAGGTAAGACTTCCAGGACAACGATCAGCGGATTTGGACCAGACGGGGTACAAAACAACGGGAGACTATCTTTGATAGAACCCAGGAGGTTGTTTATACTACCTACAAAGGTAAAATTGCGGGTGTGAGCTGGAGCAGAAACCGAGTGATATCTATGTTGCCGTGCCGTAGTAGGACTAGCGGCGATCTTTTCGATACGACGTTTGGCCATTCGTCGTATCGAAAAGATCTCCACGTGACTTCCCCGCCCGCTGTAGGACTAAGGGTGATCCCACGGCGAATAGCCAAACGTCGCCTGCTTAAAGGCTGCTTTTGCTTTCGCCGGGCCAGCTCGAGAATTGATGCTTTTTGGCGTGTTCTCAGGCTTTATATTTGCCTGCTAGTTCCCTACTCTCCAGCGGTATCTATCTACCCGTTCCTTGTTTTACCATACTGCGACGGAAACTAGTTGCCACCAGAACGGGCCCGGGATAGAATACATTACTAGTACGGGATCATGACTCGGTAATACCGGGTGGGTGGTTATGGACCATGGGCCCGGGGGTTACAAACATACCTCAGGATATCTTTGATACAACTCCGAAGGTTGTTTATACTCCCTACTAAGGTAAAATCGCGGCTGTGGGCTGGAGCAGGAACCGAGTGATATCTATGTTGCCGTGCCGTAGTAGGACTAGCGGCGATCTTTTCGATACGACGTTTGGCCATTCGTCGTATCGAAAAGATCTCCACGTGACTTTCCCGCCCGTTGTTGGACAATTGGGTAATCCCACGACGAATAGCCAAACGTCGCCTGCTTAAAGGCTGCTTTTGCCTCATTTTGTCGCCTAATTTCGCCGGGCCAGCTCGAGAATTGGTGCTTTTTGGCGTGTTCTCAGGCTTTATATTTGCCTGCTAGTTCCCTACTCTCCAGCGGTATCTATCTACCCGTTCCTTGTTTTACCATACTGCGACGGAAACTAGTTGCCACCAGAACGGGCCCGGGATAGAATACATTACTAGTACGGGATCATGACTCGGTAATACCGGGTGGGTGGTTATGGACCATGGGCCCGGGGGTTACAAACATACCTCAGGATATCTTTGATACAACTCCGAAGGTTGTTTATACTCCCTACTAAGGTAAAATCGCGGCTGTGGGCTGGAGCAGGAACCGAGTGATATCTATGTTGCCGTGCCGTAGTAGGACTAGCGGCGATCTTTTCGATACGACGTTTGGCCATTCGTCGTATCGAAAAGATCTCCACGTGACTTTCCTGCCCGTCGCAGGACGAGCGGCGATCCCACTTCGCTCGTATCGTCCTATCTTCCCTACCTGCTTTCGCCTCATTTTGTCACCTAATTTCGCCGGGCTGGCTCGAGAACGGGTGCTTTTTCGCGTGTTCTTTATATCTGCCTGCTAGTTCTCTACTCTCCAGAGGTATCTATCTACCTTTCACCCCTTAACGTTCCATCAACGGCACAAGAAGGCGGGCTTCTAAATCTACAGTAAACCTTCTCCCGCGAAGTCCCCTCTGCTCTCTGAAGTATATATATATCATTCGTTCCCCTCTGCTCTCTGAAGTATATATATATCATTCGTCGTTCCTCAATGGCACACGCGCCCTGTAACAGCACGCGAAGGCGATATCAGGGTGATTCGGTAAGTGGTTTCTCAGTGCCCTTTGGCGACGTGACTGATGTATCCCGCCGTAGTAGGACTAGCGGCGATCGTTTCGATACGACGTTTGGCCATTCGTCGTATCGAAAAGATCTCCACGTGACTTTCCCGCCCGTCGTACGACTGGCGGCGATCCCACGACGAAAAGCCAAACGTCGCCTGCTTTCGCCTTACTTTGTCACCTAATTTTTACTGATGATGCATCCCGCCGTAGTAGGACTAGCGCCGGTATTTCCTATGCGACTATTTAAACTGAAAACTATGGCCTTCTCTTCTCCTTTCCCTGTTCATTCTACAACCCTCAGAGTTCTTTCTGCAACCTCAGGGGTACATTCCACACCCTTTGGTTTCACAGTCAAATATGTCTGAACCTGAGTTGGAACCTGAAAGCGAGGATGCCTCCCCCGTAGCATCGGTAAGCGTTCGTCTCCTTAGTTCTTCCTTCCATTCTTTATTTCATCCCACCTTCCAGGTTTGTTAATTCCGAAGCAGGCAACAGACTTCCTTAGGAAAGTGGCTGCTCTGCCAAGGGGTCAATTCAAAGACTTTGCGGCCACCAGTGATGTACGTGTTCACCATACGCCTAAGTAGCATTCATCTTACTGATATTATCTACATGAAGGCCCGGCAGCTGGTCAAAAAGATCATTCGCTTGTGGCCAAAGAAAACTGTCAAGGCAGTATTTACGGCTGTCTATGGTAAACACCCACCTCTCGAATACACGCCGTCGGCACCAAAGCCCACTCCCACCACCGAGTCTGCAGCACCACAGCCCACTACCACTACCGAGTCTGCAGCACCACCAGCGGCCAACCCCACGACGACATGGGCACCACCACCAGCGACTTCCCTCCGGTCATCGGCACCACGGCCATCCACTCCCCCATCCTCCGCACCTCCAACAATTACCACTGGTACAGGTGCCATCCAGTCTGCAGCACGACCACCGACCATCCCCGGGCCCACGACGACTTCGGTAACACCACTGCCAACCACTCCAACCAACCATCCTTCAGCACCACCACCAGCCACCCTCCGCCGGCGGCCCGGGGCAACCCTACCATTTCCAACTACTACCAACTCCTCACCAGCACCACCACCGCCAACCACAGCTGCCCCTGACCCGTCTTCTGCACTACTAGCATCAGCGCAGGGTTCAACTGCCTCCTCCCCGACGACAGTCTCGCCAGCCTCCGAGTCCTCAGGCTCTGCACCCGCCCTGATGCCAGCCTCGCCGATCCCCTCCTCCTCAGTGCGGGCCACCTCATCGCGACAACCCGGAGACTCTCCAGTGCAAACTAGACACCGTCCATTGCAATCTGGACCTTCTACAGTGCGCAAAAGACTCTCCTCGTTGCAAACAAGACGCCCATCACCTCCAGCGCCGGACCTAGCTGCCCAGAGGGTGCGGCCTCGCCATCCCCAACGCCCAGCACGGAGAGAGAGACTGAGCGACCGGATTGTCAACTCGGACCTTGAGGATGAAGAGCAGTCTCGGCAGCCAGCTCCGCAAATTAGAAAGCGTAGAAGGGTTCAGGAACCACCAACGGATGTCTCTCCTACAGTCAAAAGGCCAAACCTAGCCTACGAAAACCCCCTTGCCAACTCCCCCGATAGCCCCCCGGGCAGCCCCCAGCCTGCAGCTCCCTCTGCCTTGGATCAGATTGACCTCGAGCTTATTGAATACCCAGGTGGGGTACGCAGCTGGGACCATCTGAAGGCAGGGAATTTCACCATTAACGTGGTAGTCTGCAGCGAATTCACGAAGCCAGACAACATCGTGAAAGCTGTGACACTCCTCTCCCAGATCAGCAGCGGCACAGCAACCACCGTCGACCCGAAAACGATCCCCTCCTCCCTGGCTGTCAGCGGGACGAACCCTTTCACAAGTCTTCTCGCGGCGTCACAACACGCCAACACCCACCTTTCACAAGTCGAAGGCGCAATCGCTGTGACGAGATTGAAGACTATCATGTCTTATCTCGTGATGTACTTCACGCTGGAGTACGTCGTGGTGCAACAGCTGAAAGAGGAGCACCCCACCGAGGGGGGTAAATGGATCGCCGGTATGAAGTACCGGCGATTCTCCGAAATGCTGAACGAGGGCACTGGACCAACGGTCTCCGCCGCCACCCTCCGGTCCCATTGCAAATATGGGAAAGCATTCTGGGAATACGGGCAGTCGTTGGGAATCGCGTCGCTTTTGATGTTTGCGGTTCTCGACACGGGCCTTACCAAGATTGGGGAGGCTGGGCTTCGGGGGGTCTCCGGGATCGCGTCGGATCTCACGACGTCAGGAACCTGGTGGGGATTCGCCCACTCAATTGGGCCACCGGCCTTCAGAACTCTTTTCGGAGCGCGGGACGTGGCATATAAGGTCCCGGAACTCATCGCCCGCATTCGTGCCGAGCCTCTTCCCCAGTCCTTCACCGCCCAGGCCATCAATGCCATCAACGAGGCTTATACCAGCACCCAGTCCCAAGCCTCCCGCAGCAGTGAGCAACTAACAACCGGGCCACCAACAACTTCCGAACCTGACCTTCCCGAGGACAAATGGCAAATTGTTATCGGAAGCAAGGTCCTCCCAGTAAGGCGGCATCCCGCCGGCAGTCTCGAACCCGCCCAAGTTTTGAAAAGAAACTTGGGCGAATGGCTCAACCACACCTCTCCGGACGATGTAGTGCAGGACGGCGACGGAAACTCCATCCCATTTAAGGCCTTTCGAACCCTTCTCCCGTCCAATGAGATTTCGACAGACCTCATCCTTTTTTACGTCAAGGTGTTTAACATGAAAGCGATGCCTGGGAGGCTTGCCGTACCATACGAATCTTTAACCAAACATTTCGCCACCGGGAGTTTCGAGAAATTTCTACTCACCATCCCGAAAGCCACCGACGGGAGTAAACCCATAAAAATCATCTCACCCATAGACCTCGAGACCGCGACCATCGGTATCACTATCCTCCCCCAGGAGTCGGTAGTAATTACCCACAACTGGAGTAATGACAGGACTCTGACGGAGGGCATCGTCCAGGTAAGCAGCCTACTACTAGTAGTACTTCCCCGTCTTCCATGAGAATAGTCTAACAACCTCACAGAAACTGAAAGATTCCTTCAAAGATGTACGCTGGATGTCTGCCAACGCCCCAATCAAGGCAGAGGAGGTCGTGGGCACGAAACGAGATTCTACCCTGAGATTCTTAGAATTCCTAGGACAGGAGCTCACGGGATCGCGCGGCCTAGCCCAGGTGACGGACCTCGGGACGATCCGACCTCTCGACAGTATCCTGGAGAGCCTAGCAGTAGAGGCATATCTCCAGGTACTCAAGGATCCTTGGAGGGTAGTACCCACACGGTTTTTTGAGTCTGGTTCTGTCCTGTAGTTTCTTTTGTTCTGTTTTCATCTTCTGGGATACCATTTGGGACGGTAGGAGTTGCATAGGCCCGGGCGTGTAGGCGCTTTGTTTTAAAAATCAAAAAAATATGTGCTAGGCATAATTCAGCTGTTTGTGTCACTAATTTGAAGATCACATGATCACGGCCCGGGGGGGTAATATAACTATGGTACGTGTCTCCCTAGCACCTCTGAGCTACCTTTCTGTTCCTACCTACGAGTCTCACAAATCACAGCCCGTCTTCCTGGCACCACCTGCGAGCCACGAGCCCCTGTTTCTACGACGATCTCCGAGTCACAAATCACAGGTTTCGCACAAACTCAACTTGAAAGCGTGTCGTTTATCTCCTACTAGCAATGCCTGCCATTCGGTCTGCCAAGCAGCTGTGCCCCGTATGCCTGAAGGGGTATAACACGGATTTCTGGTTGAGTAAACACATTGACCATGACCATCCACGGTATCGGCACCAACTTGAACTAGCTGCCAAAAAACACCAGCGGGTCCAGGCCCGTTCTTCCACGAAATCGTCTATTTCATCTCGGCCCCTCGAAGGTGCTATCAGCATAAAGGGAAGACCTTTGACAACTCTGAAAGTTCCGTTCGATACTCTGAACATTCCGTTCAATGCCAATCATAATGTGGTCGTTGACCCAGACGCGGTACCTACTACCTCCACCGAATTCAATCCTGCCTGTGATCAAGGCCCGGGCCTGGACTCCGACTTTGTGCAATCTCATGAGTCAAATACCGAGGTGACTTCAACAGCATACCCAGCAGCGGGCACGCCAGTGGCATATGTGCCAACACCGGATGAACACCATGTGACAGCATATCTCGGCGACCCATACTATCCTTTCGGTAGTGAGGAGGAATACAACTTTGCGGAGCTGGTTACACTACAGGGAATACCCGCAGGTGTTATCGACAGGATGTTGAAGGGAAACTGCGGCCTCGATAAGAGCGTATGCTCTTCTTTGAAATCCAATTACCACCTCAGGCAGAAGATTGATCGCATGGAGGATGGACTTGGTCACCGCTCGTGGAAGAAATCAAAGCTTTCTATGGCCTGGAACGAACAGCACCCAGACAACATTGTCTTTTGGCACCGCAGTCTTATTGACTGTGTGAAGTGGATTTTAAGGCAGCCAGCATATAAGGAGCATCTCGTCTACGCCCCTGTACAGTTGTTCAACAAGGCCGGCCGTCGCATTTACGATGAGATGAATACTGGGGATTGGTGGTGGGAAAAGCAGGTAACTTGAAGTCGTTAATAAGACGGAGTAGTAGTAGAAACAGACTGACATGGTTATCTTTAGTCTACCCTGCCTGTCGGCGATACACTAGTGCCAATAATTTTCATGTCCGATGCGACACACCTCACAAACTTTTGCGGTGACAAAAAGGCATGGCCTATATACATGACGATCGGTAACCTATCTGCCGCAGCACGCATGAAGCATACGATGCAAGGAGTGTTGTTGGTTGCTCTCCTACCAATTCCGGTGAAGATGCGAGATCTTCCAGCCAAAAAGCGGAATACTCAGCGAGAGCGCAATAGAATGGTCATGCAACACGTTTTGCAGCATGTTTTGGAGGACCTTCGAACTGACCAAGGGCCGGTTCAGCACTTTTATGCTCACTGTGCAGATGGAAAGGTCCGTTGTTGTTATCCTACCCTTGCAGCATGGATGGCAGATTACCCCGAGCACTGCAACCTTCATAACATCAAGAGTGGCGTTTGCTACTGGTGCGAGTGTCCCCAGGACAAGATGGGTGACATTCCTCGACTGGCAGATCGCTACCCACTACGGGATCATACCTTCTACCGCCGGCTATGGGAACAAGAAACAGCACAAAGCGAGGTGAACCTTAGGTCCCGAAATGTCAATCCTGGTTTCAATATTCTCTGGTATCTTGAGAGCGTTACTAGTGACCTTCCAAAACCTGACTTGCTCCATACGATGCAAATCGGGATGTTAAAGCATCTCCTAGGATGGCTTCAAGAATTCCTGAAGCAGCATAAACGACTCGACCAGTTCAATGACATCTGGCTTTCCGTACCGGCCTACCTGGACATGAGCAAACCGAGATGTGCCTATGAGGAGGTCACAAGGTGGAACGGAGGGGAAATTAAAACCATGACGCGGTTTCTGGTGGGGGTCACACGCAACGCTTTGCGAAATCCCAACCCTGCGCAGAAAGCACATTTTGAATCTGCTCTGGAGTGTACCCGATCCTTGGTCGAATTCTATATGTATTGCCAATACGACTCTCACGACGACGATACCTTGAACCTGATGGAGGATGCTCTATGCCGCTTTCACCATACCAAAGGGGTCTTTCTTCAATTCAGAGCTGGCAAAAGACTAGCAGTGGAGGCGAAGTTGAGGCGAACGGAGCTATGTAAGGAGCGGGATGCTGAATTGAAAGCGAACTTCAACAAAACTACCACGCACAAACAACGGATTCGAGACACTTGGAAGACCATTATCGAGGCTGAGATGGCTGAATACATCGAGGAGGGTAGCGATTTCAATTTTCCCAAAATACATCTGATACAGCACTTTCGGGACCAAATACAACGGTTCGGATCCCTCAAACAGTGGTCAACGGAGATTGGGGAAAGCTCCCACAAACGGCAGATCAAGGATGGCTTCAATGCCTCTAACAAGACCGGGGATTATTACACCCAGGTGATAAACTTTTACCTGAGGTGTGATGCGTTTACGGTGAGGAAGGCAAATCTCGCTGCAATGTCAGGGAAACAGACTCGGAAGCCCGGACCTGAGGTAGTTTGTGCCACTGGCAGTGCTGCTGCGGCGGAGGAAGGGGAAGGGCCCGGGGCAGGACCTCAGGCCGGGCCCCGGGCCGAGCCTTCTTCAAACTGCCGGTTGAAATTCATTTCTCCACAATTGCAGAAGGGACGGGGAAAGGTAACCGACTTCAGAGGGCTATTGGGTGTGATTACAGATGAGGGGCTGAGGAAGGGATTGGAACACGCCACATGCCGGTTTCTGACCTCACGCGGAATCAACATAGAGTTGGACGATCTGATGGGCAGCGCAGCAGCGATATACCATGGCTTGGAGGTGAAAACATCCAATATGCATGGCGAAGAAACAGCCCAACGATTGCGATGTACCGGGGACAATGGCTGGTACTCGGGAACGGCAAGAAATGACTGGGTCTGGGTTCAGATCGCACAGCGGCGGGACGGAAAAGAGCTACCATACAAGGCGCTACAAGGACGTCTTCCATATCAGATGTTACGCCTTTTCAAATTACAGGTGGTGCATGCTCGTGGTAGCGATACCTTTTGGCTAGCATATGTGCACCTGACGAAGCCGGCAAATGGAGGAATGCCAGAGAAAGCATCGAAGCTGGTGAGGGTAGTAAAGCCAACTTCAGGGGTGGTAAATGCAGTTATAAGTGCGGGAAATATTGTAGGGGCTGCACATCTAATTCCGGAGGAACCAATATCCTCGGGAAGAGAAAATAAGGGGTGGATAGTGAATAGTCACATTGATCTAGCGGCATGGAACGATGTTTATTATATGTTTAAGGATGAGTTAGAGGCAATAACGGGAAATTGAAGGAGTAATATACGAGTCCTACTACGGGGCGGAGTAGAAACTAAGCCAAATGTATTGCTCAAAGTACGATATGCAACGGCGAATGGCACGGAAGGGATTCAATGTGAGCAGATACCCTGGTAGCAAAAAGACATGCTGGGTTACGTATGGTGGCATTAGGACAGGGCGCCAGGAAATACGGAAAGAAAGTACATAGCAATATAGGAAGGAAGGAATGGGGGCAATGTGTGTATCGCCCGGGGGAGGAAGATCATACTGAGGATTGATTGCCATGTGTCAGGGCTAGGGCCGCGAGGGTAGCATGCACATGGTGCTACCAGACGCTATAGACGCAACACATTTGGTACCGGACGCTATAGACGCAACACATTTGGTACCGGACGTTACGGACGCTAGGGACGCACCGACTACACCCGGACGCAGGGCAGGACGCCGGGAGGCAGGGATTTTTTCCTGATGCCCGATACACCCCCCCCAGGT
>Ga0307518_10001822_pt1 | contig 15747 bp, 9 predicted proteins | sample 25_EM_MG_FD_203889 | JGI IMG/M metagenome (GOLD analysis project Ga0307518, IMG submission 203889) | Populus trichocarpa ectomycorrhiza microbial communities from riparian zone in the Pacific Northwest, United States - 25_EM | ecosystem: Host-associated > Plants > Roots > Unclassified | place...
AATGGTAGGCACTAGATTAGCAATTTGTAGCTCATAATTGAACATTTCGCCACGCCCCCACATACAAAATGGAAAAAGATTGAGCTTTTTAATAAACCTATTTGTCAATCATCGTCGACAAGAGTCGGGATTTGGGTTGCAGATAGCTGGCGGTGGGTTGGGCTAGCTTGGAATAAAAGCAGAAGTTTAAAAACAACTACATCCCTTCCATAAAAAAAAAATCTATTTTATTTTTTTTACATAAACTATAATTCATACTTTTTTATATATTTACTATGTTGTCTTTTATATTTAATTTAATTTAATTTAATAGGAAAGCATGTGAATTTAATTTTTTTTTAAATAGTAAAGTAGTGAATTTTGATGTTCGATTTTTTACTTTAAAATAAAGATTATATATTTTGAGACATCTAAAAAAGGATTATTTTTATGAGAGTGAGGGAGTAGTTTGTAAGTTGTTTCAGTGTTCATCAACAAATCTATCTATAGGCAATTTCTCTTGAAAACAGCAGGCTCCTTTGCAAACCGAAAAGAAAGCAAAAACAAAAGTTTCTTTAAGACAGAAAAAAGAGTCAGAATTATGCCATATTGATTTGGATGAGGCCATGCCAACACCTGACCATATTGTCAAGGCATTTATTTGGTGTTGCGGTCCAATTATATTTTTATAATTTTAATTTTTAATTTTAAAATAATTTTTTTATATTTTTAGATTATTTTGACGTAGTGATGATAATTTTTTTAAAATAATATAATTTTAATATATTTAAAAACAAAATATACTTATAAACAATTTAAAACATACTCACAAAAATTAGATGATGCATAAGATTATCAAATTTACCCCTAATGAGACGGGGGTGGCCAATTATTTTCGTGCAATTTGCATGCTCACCTTTGGTTAGTCTTTTGTATTATTTTTTAGAGTACTAGTTCTTTGTTTTTAATCGTGTGGGTGAATACGTGTGGAATGTCTTAGAGATCGCGGGTTTGAGGTTGGGAGATGTGCTTTATTAATTTTGAGGAGTCTATCTCTTTTTTTCTTCAAAAAAAAAATAAATACATTCATCCCTTATAAAAAGCAAAAACAAAAAGCCTAAGCCCGCAGACCTCCCTCATCTCCACCTGTCTAGATTTCGTTGTAACAAGCCTTTTGAATTTTTGTATTGGCCATTTGGGTTTTTTGTCTTTTTTTTTTTTATTTTTGTTTTATTTTTTTTATTTTATTTTCAATTATATTCTTTAATATGGAGTTTTTATGTTCTTTGAGTTTTTTTATCTTTTTAATTTTATTTTTTTAATTTTATCATTTAATATATGATTTTTATTTAATTTTATCTTTCAATATTAAATTAATGGTAATTCAATTTTTTTATTTTTATCATATAATAAGAAGAAAAATTGACCCTTTTTTATCTTTTAGTTTTTTTTTCAATTCCATCCTTTAATATGGAGGTTTTGTTTCCTTTGAGTTTTTTTTTTTAATTTCATTATTAATAAGAGCTTTTTATTTAATTTTATCTTTTAGTATTATATTAGTTTTTTTCTTTAGACTTACCTGGTGAACAAGTCCGTATTAAAACAATTCTTACATAATTTAATTTAAAACTTAATTTAAGCAAATTATCAGGTTATAATTTTTCAAATTTAAACCGTTGTATCCATGAAAATGCCAAAAACAATTCCAACAATCTAGATATTATTTTATTACATTCAATTAATAAACTAGTAAGAAGCTACATAATAAACTAGTAAGAAACTACATGATAACGGGGAAACATTCGATGTATTTTTAGATATTAGTTTTCACATTAAGATTATTGAATTTTGTTTTTTAATTGGATCGTAGACGTGTTATACATATATATTCAAATTGGTGCAATAACAAAACATAAAAAAAAAAAAAAAAACTTTTTCACAAATCACCATCCACACCAAACACCTCAAAAGGTTCCATTCAAAATAAAATTCCATAACTTGCCAATGAATTGGCAAAAGGAATAAATATTAGTAAAAGGGGGCAAAAAAAAAAACAAGAAGGTTCCATTTATAGGTATTGTTTATTTTTGTATTTTAAAAGTATTTTTAAAAAATTCTTAAAACTTTTATTTTTTTATTTTAAATTAATATTTTTTTGTTTATTCAAATTATTTTAATGCACTATATCAAAAATAATTTTTAAAAAATAAAAAAATAAATTTTAAATAAATTTTTTTTAAAAAAATAATCATAACTAAATTCTTAAACACCCAAAATCGAGTCGGTGCTGGTCATCGAAGCCATTAATATGCCGAGTAAAACGTTGTGGTTGACAAGTAGTCTAACATTTGAAAGTCAAAAACAATGGCTTTGTATCCACCAAGCCATAATTGACACACTACCAGGTGCTTAACAGTTCAAGGTCTTCTTGCCAAGCCCAACCATATGGAATCATGAGAAAGTCCTGAAGAAAAGCCTCGTCAAAACATGCATGATTGCATTACTATTTAAAAAGCTTTTAACATACGAGAAGCCAACTGTGGCAGAACAATTCTCTCTCATTTCCAGCTCAAAATCACACCCCCATCTCTTTCTTGGCTCACAAAATGGAAACCATCTCCCAAAAACAGACTAGAGGAAGGCTCCAACCTCCAGCAAGACAGTCACTTGGTGAGGGCAACAGGGTTAGGAGAAATAATCAAGTAGCGTCCATCTCTCCTAGGCCACGGTCAACTTGTACGTGCTCAAACCGTCCGGGGTCAGTCAGGTGTAGCAAGCACGGCTATCTGGTGCCTAGTGACAAGTTAAGAAGAAATCAAGCAAATACAGAGATATTAAGGAGGGCTTTAGCACCACCAAATCGGAGGTTAACCCTTCGGTGGTTTAACTTCCAGCCAACGCCTAGTCGGCTTTCTAACATGTCCATGGCATAGTTATTTGCAATATTTTTTTTAGATGGGTGTTCTGTATTTATCTCAAGAAATGATTGTCTATATGTAAATCAATTGAACAGCAATTCCTTTTCATTTGTCTTCTTTTTCTAACATTTCGTTAATATGGCATCGCTGTTTTTCAAATTTATGTATCTGCTTGGTGGAGATTCTTAAGGTTGACCTGTTCTATTCTTGTTGTTAGAAAGCGGGATGACCTCTTCAAATCTTTACGGCATGAAATTCATAAGGTTGGCCTTTTCTTTTCTTGTTGTTAAAAAGAGGAATCACTTGGAGTTTTCCAATTTCATTAAGAACAGAACAACACCAGAAAAAAGAACAGTAAAAGATAAAAAATATATATATAAAAAAATGAAGTGCTTTTTTAGTGCCGGGATGTAGCGATAAAAACAAACATTTTATTAGATTAGTGCCTTTGAAGATGCTATATGGACAGACACTAAAATGTATGCAAATACTGTGCATGGAATCATGAAGTTGCAGCATTGAGAGCAACAGTGGATGCATTTTCAAGTCCCAAAGTTGTAGCTTAATCAATATGGAAAGCTTAAGAATTACGTTCAAGGGTCTTAAATTCATGCAGTATCAGGACTATCCTTTGGAGGGTAATTTTTTGGAGACCCTAGACTTTGCTCGACTACCCAGTATGCTGCTTGCCTTCTTACTTGCAATGAATAATTTTACAGAAATTTTGTTCAGCTTGGAAAAACAAAAACCATTCCTCTTCGGATGCAGAGTTACTAACAATTATGTGACATCGATTTATTTGATTACAATGTCTCACCCTGCTGTATCCGCATCAACAAATACAGGGACCGTCAGCCTGAACATGTATAAGCTTTCAGACGTTTAAATTGTGAACCACAGTACGGTGTGGCTATTGGCTTTCAGTTCACTCCTTGTTTATGTTAGAGGGGAAGAGCGCAGGATCGCAGAGAATGTGCAAGAGATTAGGGGGCACATAATAGGAGTCTAGAGAAAGGAACCTACAACAATTTCAACCGTAGGCAAACAAACAAGTCATTATACTCCGAATTATGAACTGGAACCTGTCTGGATTGTTGAAATTGAGACAGCAAAAAAATCATTCTAAAGAAAAAGGCCTCTTATCTCCATTGCTCTGTCATCCACCTTCTTCCTTTCCCTTCTTCAATAGCAATGCAACCACAACTCAATTTCCTTTTCATGAAAGAGGGCAACTGTGATTTAATAGTGAAGCTCCCACTGGATGGCTTATCAGATCAGAGAGGGGGGAAATGGTGGCAATCTGAGTCATATGTTTCATTTAGGTGATGAGGCATTTCTGTTTCTATATGTGCACCAGAAAATTCTATATTCCATGGAAACTTTCCAGTACGTGATTTTTACTGTTGTTAGGAATGGAATGGTATCTCAAGAAGAGTACAACAATCATCATATAAACATGAATATGCAGGATGGGTGAGATATATACGGTAGCCAGACCGTCCAGCAACTTTCTGCATCAATCATCACATTGTGGATCCCCTCTCAAACTCTAATGACTGAGTTGAGCGACTCGTAATTTCTTGCATTCCATCCATCTACTCCTGTTAAGGGGCAAACAAAATGGGTTTGATGAAGTAAAAGAACACTCAAAGCATATCATTAACTTTCTAGTGCAGTCATTTGTTTATCCAAATAATACAACATAAAACAGTTCTGCAGTATACCTCAGGAGAACTGGGCAGAGAACTGGAAGAAGCTTCTACTGCTGCCTCAGATATTCTTGCTTCTGATTTCTCGTTTGAATAACTACCAAAGAGGGGGGGGGGGGAATTTAGAACTTCAGGCTCAAGTCAAAACAAAATGAATCCTTTATCACCAGACAAACACTTAATTGTTTATTTATTTACAGATATCTCAACACCATAAATGGGTGGTGCTTCCATGAAAAGGACAAAACAGAATAAAGACAGGAATTTTCTGTGCCATGTCAAGACCACATATTCACATATACCACAAGTAAACTGGAAGATTCTAAAGCAATCTCTAGCAATACTGCTATCAGGGACCACTGGAGATCTCTAACCAGAAATTAAAGTGAGAGAATTAGGCAACAAAGAACTCAGATAAAAAATACATCCAGATTTCACTAGAAATATTTAGCAAATCAAAATCAACTCTTTCTTGGAGATCGATTATGCTCATCCTAAACATATTTCCCAAGAAAAGAATCCATTAATATTTTTCCAGGCTTCATTACCTAAGGCATGACAGTTCAGCAAGAAACAGTATGCTACTTACGTAGACAGTATGGTCACCCAGATGAGTTCTACACAGTCCACCCAAAGGAGTCTTTGTTCTACAGGGATCACACCATATGTGATAAGATGAGCAAACGGCCAAAGCTTCCATCCTGCCTGCACAGGAAAACACATCAAAGAATTCAATAATTAAGCCAAGTTGCCAACAAGAAAAAACTAAAGTTCATGTGTTTTTGTAAAACAGTCCAAGCAATAAACAAAAACTACAAACCAAGCACAGAATTCAGCTTATATTAACTGAAAACAGAAGTACTCCTCAATACCTGACCATTTTGAAAAAGTAACAAATTGGAAACTTGTTGAGTTGAAGCTTGTAAATGAGAAAACATTTTGTAAACTCATTCAGGTGTTAGAATGGTTGCAAACTAAACATTTAATTATGAGACCAACATGCATGATAACTTCCATTGGCCTCAAACATCCAACTATTAATGCAGAGAGGAAACACTCAAAACTAGTGATGCGGTTTCGCCAGATCCTACCCTTCCCAACTCCATTACCAGGTGATAATAAAAACAAATGCTAGATCAAAGTTTGGATCTAGACACAACGAGGAAAGGACAGAAGGCTCTCTTACTGTAAGCATAGGCCAGAATGTAGCTGTCAGTTCACTGAAAATGCTGGCAGGTGATTCCAGACGCAAGAATCCCAAGGCTGTGAAATAAATGCTGTTCCAAGCTGCTGCCCACAAAGTTTGGTCAAAGGCTACTTTGGCAGGAACCACCCACCAATCTTGGAAGGGAAAAAGCTCCTACAAAACAGCAAATTGACTGAGTAAATTAATGAAAATGTCATTGAACCTATTAAACTTCCAAAGAAATTTGAATTTCGTTAATCACCTCACAAAACTGGTAATAGTAATGTGAAAGGGAACCATGTAATGTAAAGCCAACAAGGCCCGATCTAAACATTCTTGTGCGGTCGTACTCGAAGAGGGGTTTACCTTCATAGCACTGAAGATGAAACAGAAACACAGTAAGAGGATGAATACACAACAAAAATAAGATATCTCAACATTGGTTTCGCGGATTTTACAAACCTGAGCAATCCAATCCCCTAGAGAGTAGACTATGCCACTAATCATCATTTTTGCTAAAACTGGGTTTGTCTTTAGAGCTTCCTCATAAGCAGACCAGTTGTGTTGAGGAGCATATCTTAGTATCTCAAAGAGAGTCCACCCCTATTAGAAAAGTGAAAATTAGATGTAGAAGATGTAATCGATAAACAACAAGGGAATTTAGCAATGCACAAAAATAAAAATAAAATATAAAACGCATCCAATTATGTCATCCAGCAATGCCTACGGAAATGAGAAAGAAAGAGAAGTTAACATCAATAGCAAGCAACAACTTAAATTTAGATCAAAGAAAGAGAAGTTAACATCAATAGCAAGCAACAACTTAAATTTAGATCACACCAAAATGGTTTGAATAAATGAGTTAAAGACAACCAGAATATGAATCAAAGGTTCTAACGAATCTTCTGTACAAGAAACAAGAATTATTTGACTCCTTAATCTAAGTAAGCCACAAGTCCCAAACTTCTTTTATTACCACAACCAAAAAAGGTTTCTAGCATTCTTAGTCCCCTGATAAAACCTTCAGCTTCCATGAAATCAGATCTTAATTGCGTAACTCTGAGCCAGAGGACACAAATTCAAAGCCAAAGGTGATACAAGAAACAGAATCAAACTTGCTCCAACGCCAAGAAAAAGGAAATAAATGCTATGCATGAAGAACATTCCTAAAAGAATGAATGAAAAAAAATGAGATACCTTTGCGTTGTCCAACCATAATGAACAGAAACAATTTTCATAAAGAGCATGAAAGCAATAAAAACAAAGCCACAAGCAATTTACATAGCAAACAAGGATGAATTGTTCTAAATACACATAATATAAGATTGTACTTACATGCCAGTAATTATGGTCAATTGTGAGCAACTTGGTGATAGCATAAGTACCAGCACCAAGAACAATCATTGCATTGATGGTCCTATCAATTAACCTCTCGGATTCCGATTGCCTATCTATACTCTCTCCATCAATACCGGAACTTGAAGCTGAAGAGAACCCTTCAAAAGAGAACTGCCCGTCGCTCCCTCCAAACCCACTCACCTGAGCAGCCAACTCGGTCCCTTCTCTCTCTACTGGAATCGCTAGCATCCCTTCTTGCTGGTCTACACTGTCACCGCTTTGTACTGGAATAACATCGAGCTCTTCTTGGACAACAGAATTCAAGTGCCAGCTCTGTTTGTCTCTGGAGAAAGTTTGGCTCTTTGGCAATTTTGGGCTGAGAAACTGAGGGTTTTGCAGGCTTTTTGAAATGGTTTTTTTGGTTTCTGAAAGAGAAAGGAGACCGTGAGGAGAAATGGCGTGTAAAGCAGCCATTTTTGCTACTGGGTTGAGGTTGGGAAAAACTGGGTTGAGTTGACCAAGTTATCGATCTAACTGTTCGTTTCTCCAAGTAAGAGCGTGTGAAGGCAGTTAGTTTATTATGATAGGCTACTGTTTTGGTATGCTATGGACTATGATATCATGTTTAGGCTTATCTGTGTTTTACTTGACGCACAGCATTGATGACGTGTTGGTTATGTGGGGTAGGGCATTGGGAGATGCTTATTGGTTCCCATCAGCAGGTAATGAAATCCTATTTTGTAATTGAATGTAGACAAACACTACTCATCTAAGAGTATTTTTTATTTTTATTTTTTCTTCGAATTAAAATATTTTTTTTTGTTTTTATATAATTTTAATGTATTAATGTTAAAAATAAATTTTAAAAAATAAAAATATTATTTTAATATATTTTTAAATAATTAAAAAAAAAAACAATTACTATCATAATATATCTAAAATTATAAATGTAATCAACGTAGAAAAAACAAAAGTACAGCTGCTCTATAATTGAAAAAACTCAAATTAGTCCTCTAACTATCCTCAAATCTTCACTAAACATCTAAATCAATTCTAATCAATTAATATTTTATGTTTCAAAGTTGTTTCTTTTGTGTGAAATGTTTTGAAGATTTTAATCTAAAACTGGAACCCAAGCTCATAGGTAGTCCACATGTTGTGGATCTATGGGCCCATTTGGATTTGTCCACATGTTGTGGATCTATGGGCCCATTTGGATTTGTCCACACGTCCAACTGACACGCAAACGACGTTTCTAAGAATCTAAGGTGGGTGGTTCCAGATAATCTGGATCCATCGTGTACATTTCTTTTTTCACCAAAATTTGTAAGCCATGTAGTTTTTGAAAGTTATGATTGAAACATGTAGATAAATTTTGTTTGCACTCGAAAAATAATTGAGCTGTGGACGAGCTGGTTTAAATTATTTTTTTTAATGCCACAACAATCTAGTTAGTGATTTATTAACGTGTTTTTTTAAAATAAATTTTAAATTATATGAGACTTGACTGATATAATTTGATTAATTTGATAAATATAAAAAATATAGTTTGATTAAAAAAAATTTAAGACAATATTTTTATTTAATATTAAAATGGTAACATATTGAATCATTCGGGTTAATTTGTAAAATTCACAATTCAGATCATGAGACTGCAATAACCTCACAAAAAGTAAATTGAAAAAAAAAATGAAGTTTCGTTTTCAATCAACCTCAAGCTTAATGATGAAATTGAAAAATAAAATTAAAAAAAGATCTAAATCAACTCGGGATAACCTATCAAACTCGCGATCTACATCATGAAACTATGATAACCCCACAATAAATAAATTAAAATAAATTATAAATATTAATTTCTAATCAACTCAATGTTGAAGGATTATATCAGAAATAATTCAATTAAAAAATAATTAAAAAAACAATTCAAGTCAACCCGGGATGACCCGTTGAACCCTGGATCAATGTTATGAGACTGAAAAAAATCTCATAGAAAAAAAAATTAGAAAAACATTATGAAGTTCAATTCTCAATAAACTCAATGTTGAAGGATGAGATTGAAAAAAAAATCAATTAAAAAATAACAAAAAAACTCAATCAACTTGAATTAACTTGCCAAACTCATAACTCATGTCATAAGACTGAAATAATCTTATAGAGTGCAAATTAAAACAAAATTCTGAATATCTATTTCCAATAAACTTGATATTGAAAGATAAAATTAAAAAAAAAACCAAAAAATTCCAAGCCATGTGTCTAGGTTTGTTTTTATATAAAAAATTAAATCAATTATATTTATAATATTTTAAATTAATTAATTTTAAAAAAATAAATTTAAATTAAAAAAAATTAGGCTAGGCTCATGTGTCTAGCTTTAATTGAAAACTCAGGCATGCACTTAGGTTTGTTTTATATTTTTTTCTCAAGAGTAGATGCATGTTATCCAATTTTTTTTTTTTTCAAACTAAGTAATAGATTGCCTGCATAAAAACTCAAAATTCAAGTTATTTTTACTTGAAAACAATTTAAAAACACCATGAAAATATTAAATTATTTACCAACTCTAAAACACCTTAAAAACAGTCAAAAAAAATTAATTAAATTAAAAAAATATAATTGTACCCCAATCTACCTTTTCCAACATGTTTATATGAAACATTTATCATCATCGAACTCCTTTAATCAAATAGAACCTCATTAAGATTAATCATTTTAATTGTCAGAGTGTTGTCATTTGAAGATTTAATATCTCGTTTAATGTTTTTTTTGTGACGTTTTCTTTTTTCTTTTAAATTCAGGGACTGGAAAATTAATAAAATAAACTTTTTGATAAAAAATTACAATTTCAAAAACTATAAAGATTGAAAAAGAATAGAGAAAGGAAGATAGAAAGACTAAAAAGAGCTTTTTCACTCGAATTTGAAATTGATCATCGGTTTTTATCCTTTTTTATACTCTTTTTTTGTTTGTTGAATTTCTTTTTTTTTATCTAGTTTATACTTCAAATCAAATCATTTGAGAATTATTCTAAGGTAATTCATTTAACTTAACAAGTCTAAAAATAATTTGAATAATCAATAAAAATATATAGTTAGACTTAAAAAAAAAACATTAAATGACATCTTTCTTTGTAGTGACCACTACTTCTGAATATATAGATTTGAAAGAAAAAAAATGCCTTTATATTATCTACCCTAGCTACGTCAAAAAAGCAGCAGCCCTACCCATGGCAATCTTCCAGATTTAATAGTGAACATACTTGCAATATTATAAAATAGGGTCCTATCCATGCAATAAAATACAAAGAAGGGATTTTCATTATACTCCTACACATATTTTACTATTTATTATAATAGGTAATTATTATTATTTTTCTGCCTAAAAAAAATTAAATATCTCGGTATTGAGAGTAATTTGATCTTCTTAAATTGCCCATTAGCTATTATGCAGTTGACCGGGAACAACTTCATTTTTTCATTTTTTTTCTATGATAAAGTTACTAAATTACCATTTTAAAATAATATAAAAATAATTTGACGTCCAAGGTTATTTTCATCCTTTTCATTTGGTTAGCATAGTAAAATTACACAAACACCCTTATGAAGTGAAAATTGATAAGTTGTCATCTAGGAGTTGTTTCATCTTTTCACACTGTTTTTTTTTTTAATTTTTGTTATATTTATATTGACTTGGACACAATTTAATCTTTTAATAAATATAAAATAGTAATAAAAAAATTAGTTGGTACATATATAGCATAGTGGCTATCAATGGTAAGTGATAAGCTTCCTTGACGTGATCGTCCTGACAACCTCTCCGTCCCACAATAGTGTGTGTGGTGTTCTAAAATTACGTTATAGTGATAGTCAAATTTTTTTTTATTTTTCTCTCTCCACCTTAATCTTCGTGCGTGACATATTAGAATTGCAAACCAGTCTTTCAATTTGTTTTTCTTTTATAATTGATCTTTGTTCTTTTCATCATTGCTTTTTTATTTGATATGGTTTATAAAGTTAAATTTTTTTTCATTTTCATCCTCCTTCAATTTTTTCATGTCTCAGATTTAATCCTTATTTTTTTTATTGCTATTTATTTTGTTTTTAATCCTTTTCTTAATTGAATTTGTTTTTCAATTCCATCACTCACCATTTAAATTCATTTTATTTTTATGTCAAATTTGATTTTTATTCTTTTATAACTATTTGTTTTACTTTGACAATTTTTCTTAGATTGAAATTGTTTTTCCAGTTTCATCCTTTACTATTAATTTTTTTTCTGATTTTATTCTTCAATATATAATTGGTTAGGAAATAGGCTTCGCGATTTTTTTCAAATAAGGTGTTTCCAATCTAATAACTCAGATCATGAGTTTGAAAAGTTAACGTAGGTTGTACATCATTTTTTTTCTTTTTTCTTTTACTTTTTTTTATTTCATCATTGGACATTGGTGTTTTTTTTATTTTATTTTAAGATATGAGCTTTGTGGTTTTCTTTGTTTTTTCTTCTTTTGGTTTATCCCGATCTCATAACTTGGGCCGCGAGTTTGACAGGTTAACATTTGTTCACTCAATTTTTATTACCAAAGTTACAGGTTTGTCATGTTAACTCAAGTTCACTCGGACTAATGTTATTGTCATTTTTTTTACCCAATTTTATCTTTCCATATTTAATTGTCTCATAATTGATCTACATTATTGTTTCCTAGGTTATCATGATCATTTTCTTTTTTAAATTTGATCAATTTGTTATCGTTGCTTTTTTTTTTATCTCTAATTAAAATAAAACTATCTTATTTGATCCAGTCAAGTCTATAACTCAAGTTGCAAATTTTTCTTCCTTATTTAAAATGTTTTTACATCACCAAAGCATACTACTTGTAAATATATAGATTGAAAGAAAGAAAATGCCTTTATATTATATGTCCTAGCTAGGTCAAAGAAGCAATAACCATAACCATGGAAATCTTCCTGAAGATATAATAGTTGATATATTTGCAATATTACGGGTAAAATCTTTTAAAACAATGTTTGATATTGAAGAGGTGAAACTTTCATCATCAAAAGGAACCTATTGAGTCTAAAAGTGATCATTTCTTATGGCTAAAATTGATTTCAGCCAAGACTTCTCTTTTCTCCATCAAAACATTGGTTAACTCACGCGTCTAACCCATAAAAAAGGCATGACTTGATCGCTAGGCCCATAAAAAAAGGCATGGCTCGTGTGCTAGACCTTTTTTTTTCAACATTAAAGGGCGGATGACCACCTTATTTTTTTATTTTAAAGGATGGATGATGTGATTAAAAAAAAATAGCAAACAACGTGCTGTTTATTGGCTTAGTTTTTTGCAGTCACAGGGTCGTTAGAAAATCAAGCATTAGGGTTTTTGCATAAAAACTTGACTTTCAACCTATTTTGACCTAAAAATAAATAAATAAAACACTTTATAAATCTTGATAAACCAATTTATGACCTCAAATAACCCAAAAATCCATCCAAAAACCCGAAATCAACCTAAAATAAAAAAATTTCCTGAACTCATATCTACCATTCTAGGCAAGGAGAAGGACAAAGAACATGTGAAACTCCCTTCATCGAAAAAAACTCATTGACACCAAAATCAAACTTTTTTGTGATCAAAATCAGTATTAATTAAGACACTTCGTTTTTCATCAAAATCTAGCTACTTTCTCTTTCCTCTCTTAAATTAGAAATTTAAAAATAAAAAAAATAAAGTCTCAGACTAAAATTGTATTTTTGAAAATTTAAAGGACTGGATATTTATAAATTGAAAAGTATAGGGATCAAAGAGAACTTTTCATGCTATTTTTGAAACTACCATCTATTTTCTTTGCCCTTTTCATCTCGATCCTTCTTCTTTCAAACTTGTATTTGCTCAACAAATTTGAATTAATTGGGCTTCAATTTGACCTCAAAAGGATGCAGTTGGTCGGAAAAAAAAATTTAATAACCTAAATGAAAAAAGAAAGAAAGATACAATGAGTCCATAATTGAAATGTAAGAGTATATACATTGTTCTTGACACAGGTTTAGAGTTACTTATCATTATAATATAATTTTTCTGAGAAGTGGCTGTATCTTGGCCCAGGGATGATAAATCCATTGATGACTTCGAGGTGGTAAGAATAAAATCTTCCCAGTATTATCCATGGAGCATTATAAGCGAAATCCATGTGTGTACACTAAAGAAAGATACTTGGGAGAGAGAGTTCCAAGAATTCATCTCTGGCTTGCCTTTGCAAACCAGTGGGGTCTTTTTGAACGGAGCTCTTCATTGGCGAGAGGCATCTGGTTGTAATAGCATTGCCTTTAATCTAGCGCAGGAAAGACCTAGAAGAAAGATGGTGGCGCTGCGGTGCTGGTTAAGGGTAATATATGGTCGATAGAAAGGAATAATATTAGCAAGCAGATTTCTGAACGCACAGGGGGTTGCTATGACGCTTTGCCTAGCGTAGACAGTCTGGTTTCACTCTATTAAGCACAGACTGATGAAGAATAGGAAGAAGAGCACAACAGTAAGAACAATGAATTAATTTTAAATTGTTCCTTTTTTTAATTTGTTCCGAAACCCAACAGTGAATCTTGTGAGAAAAAAAATGTTTTATTTTCATAATCATATGCTTTTTGTTGTTTCATATGGACGGGTTCTTGACAATTCACTATAATTTCAAAGATTGTTCTAATATAGTTTATGTATCAGCTAGTTTTTCAAATTTAGGAGATTAATGATGATCCTAACAGTTTGATGGCTTAACGGGGACTTCAACTCTCTAGCCTTCTACGTTACAGCATATTTTGATACGTGTTGATTATGTGATTATTGATTAAATGATGATTGCACGCGTTACACTGCAGGCAAGGTTAAGTTTTTTCTAATATTAAAAAAATAAAATTCAAGCGATAATAACTTGAGTTAAATCGGATTACCTTGATTAACCTACAATCTATAATAACACATCAAAAAAAATCTCATATAAAAGAAAGATGAAAAAAAATAATAAAGCTCAAGATCTAATAACTTAATGTGAAATAATAAAATTTTTAAAAATAAAAAAATATCAAAGAAAAAACAAGAGTAAACCCAGGCTTACTCAACAACTCGCTACCCATAATATGAGATCAAGTTAAAATAATAATTAAAAAAAAAACAAAAACCGAAAATAAATCAATAAAAAAATATAAAAAAAATCAAGTAAATCTCGATTAATTTGACTAAGTCGCAACCCGGGTCAATCCCACTAAAAGAGAAGAAAAAAAAAACCATAAAGCACAAAGCCCAATAATCTAATGTTAAAAAAAAAACTGAAAAAAAAACATCGAAAAAAAAATCTTAAGTCGATTCAGGTTAACTCAACTAATTTGCAACCAACGATATGAAATTAAGATAAAAAATTAAATTTAAAGAAAAAGACCTACAAGAAAATTTCGAAGTAAAATAAAAACAAATGTGCAAAATCTCTAATCATTCAAAATAAATAAAATAAAATAAACAATAATCAAAATAATAAAGACGAAATCTAACATAAAAAATAAATGAAAGAAAACAATGCAGACCCAAATTGAAAATTAAAATAAATTAAAAAAATGGTATAAAAATAACAATAAAAAGATGAGGACCAAATTGAATATAAAAATTAAATGAAATAAAATGCCTAAAAATGAAATTAAAAAACAAATAAAATTAAAAAAATCATTAAAAGCAAAACAAATAGTAATTAAATAATGAGGACTAAAATTGATTGAAACACAAAATGAAAGACACAATTGATTTTTTTTTTTAAAATGACATGAATTTCTTGGCCAGTGAAAAGAAAAAAGAGAGAAAAAAAAAATTAATCAAATGTCAACTAGACCTCCAACGTTAACACACGCTCCACCACCGTGAAAAAAACAACTCCAACTCGTTGCTTCTAACGCCGGTGATGGCGGCATTTAACTATCTTGAGGTGTCGCATATACCGCTCAAAAAGCATGAATACCTCCCACTTGCTGGCTCGTGCAAGATACACGCCAAACTTTTTTTTAATTATTTTTATATATAGTCAAAGACTTAATTGCCCTATCATGAGACATAATTACAAAATAACCATGTTAAAAAAATCCAAGCGATCTAAAAGAATATTCTATTATTTTTAAATTTAAAGGCAATATGGTTGTTTTACGGTGAATTCAAAGAGCAAACATGCCACAAAACCCTTCTCTCTAGGTTTTTTTTTTTATTTTATTTATATATATACATATATTTAAGTCGTTACACTGCTTATTTAGAATGTCAAAAAACTCACTTGTCCCATTAAAAATGATAATGACAAATAAATCTCATTGAAAAAAAAGACATTCTTTCTTCTAAAACCAAGTTAAATGAGTTTTTCTCCCAAGAAAAAAATAATAATTTCACTCCGTAAATCCAAAGTGAAATTTGAGTGTACTTTTGAGTTTTTTTTTTTAAATATAATTCAATCCGCCAAACCAAGGAATGCCATTGCTTCTATATTAAATTTAGCATGCTCCAGATCCAATCATGTCATCAACAGCTTAGTTGGAAAGGAAGAATAAAACAAATTGATATCAGAGCAAGCAAGTTTTACAATATCAAATGCAA